>Ga0255347_1001270_pt1 | contig 42100 bp, 39 predicted proteins | sample wastewater_treat_2_FD_192479 | JGI IMG/M metagenome (GOLD analysis project Ga0255347, IMG submission 192479) | Wastewater microbial communities from Lulu Island WWTP, Vancouver, Canada - plant24 | ecosystem: Engineered > WWTP > Wastewater > Unclassified | place: Canada: Vancouver, British... | reverse complement strand
AGGAACAGAGGAAGAAAACAAAAAGAGAATTTGGCGGTGGAGATGGAGTAAAGGGAAAGTAAATTGGGGAATAAGAAATGGTTTTATTGTATTAAAAGAAGACAAAAATGGTGTTGTCAATGCATATTACAAAATTTACGAAAAAGTAGATAACGAAGGTAATCCAATTGAAAGGGCCCGTCCTTATGATAACTTAGTTCCAGATGGGATAACTACTTCTGATGGTACAGCAGAAATTGAAGATATTTTTAGGATAAGAATTATGGATTATCCTAAGCCAACGGAATTGATGTCTTACTTAATTAAAATTGCTTTAAATACTAATGATTTCATCCTTGACTTCTTTGCTGGCTCTGGAACAACAGGACATGCTGTATGGGACTTAAACAAAGAGGATGGGGGAAATAGAAAATTTATCCTTGTTCAACTTGATGAGGAAGTGCAAGATGAAGAAATAAAAAAAGAATTTCCCACAGTTGCAGATATTTGTATTGAGAGATTAAGAAGGGTGTCAGAAAAGTATAGGAATAACACCCCGTCTGCTAACGCAGATACCCCTTTACAAGAGGGGAATGATACCCCTTCAATTCCCCCTTTGAAAAAGGGGGATACAGGGGGATTTGATTTGGGATTTAAGGTTTTCAAACTATCTCAATCAAACTTCAATCTTAAAGATGAATTTGAATTTAACCCATCAGAAAACAAAGAAGAGTTAAAAAAGAAATATTTAGAGTGGCTTGGAATGTGGGTTGACCAACCATTGGTTTCTGACTGGAAAGAAATTGATGTTATTTATGAAGTAATGTTAAAAGAAGGATTAAACCTGAACTCTAAAATTGAAAAGATAAAAATTAAAGATGATGAGTTTTATTATGTACAAGACGAAGTTCAAGGTTTAGATTTTTATATCTCGCTTAAAGATAAATTTACTCCTGATACAATAGAAGAAATAAGGACTTCAAAGTATAGAGGTAAAATATTTGTCTTTTTAGACAGGGCATTAACGGATAATGACAAGATAAATCTGAGTGCTTTTGTCAGGTTAAAGGTGATATAAAGGTGAGAATATGATAAAAGATAAAAACTTGTTAAAAATAAAGGAGACCGTTAAAAACGTTTTCCCTGATTGTAGAATTATTTTATTTGGGTCAAGAAGCAGGAATGATTTTAATTCTCAAAGTGATTATGATATTTTGGTGATAGTTAATAACAATATGGAAGTTAAAGAAAAACGCTATTATGCAAATATGATAATGGATAAATTAGCAGAAATGGAGATACTTACAGATGTTATTGTCAGAACGGAAAAAGATATTGATTATTATAAAGAAAAAATAGGTAGTATTACAAGAGAAGCAATATCAAAAGGAATAAGTTTATGATAGATGATTATGTTAAACAATGGATTATTAAAGCAGATAATGATTTAGAGATTGTAAAGCATGAATTATCTTTACTAGAAGAAAAAATAGTTAAAGATGTAGTTTGTTTTCACTGTCAGCAAGCAGTTGAGAAATATCTAAAAGCATTTTTGATATATCATAAAGTAGAAATTAAAAGAACTCATATTATAAAATATCTATTATTACAATGTGCAAAAATAGACAAGGACTTTGAAAATATTGAAGTAAAAGAATTATCAGAATTTGCAGTTGATATCAGATATGGAGAAGAGTTTTACATTCCAAGTATGCAAGAAGTAAAGTTCTATTATAACCTAACAAAGCAAATTAAAAAGATGGTTTTTACAAAATTAGGCATAAAAAATAATGCTTAAGTTAAAATTTGACCCAAAATTAGATTTTCAAATTGATGCAATAAATTCGGTTGTAGAGTTATTTAAAGGACAGGCCAAAAAATCTTTTGATTATACTTTTCAAATCGTTCCCAATTTATTAGACCTTACAAAAGAAAGAATTCTTGAAAACTTATCGGAAGTCCAAAATAAAAATGAACTTCCTTTATCTAATTTAGATGATTTGAAAGAACCTTACAATTGGACTGTTGAGATGGAGACAGGGACCGGTAAAACCTATGTCTATTTAAGAACTATTTTAGAATTAAACAAAATATATGGCTGGACAAAGTTCATTATTGTAGTTCCGTCGGTTGCTATAAAAGAAGGAGTTTTAAAAACCTTGGATATTACGAAAGAACATTTCAAGCAGTTGTATCACAATTTGCCTTATACCTATTTTCCTTATAAATCCGATAATTTAGTAAGAGTTCGGATGTTTGGTCAAGATACAAATTTACAAATAATGGTTATTACAAGAGATGCTTTTAATAAGGATATAAATATTATTCACAATATTCACGATAAAATGGGAGATAAACCAATTGAAATTATCAAAAAGACAAGACCGATTGTTATCCTTGACGAACCACAAAAGATGGGTGGGGAAGCGACTTTATGGGGATTATCTGAATTAGTCCCGCTTTTTATTTTACGATACTCCGCAACCCACAGAGATATTTATAACCTCGTTTATAAACTAACTCCCTATGATGCGTATAATTTAGGGATTGTTAAAAAAATAGAAGTTCTTTCTATTACAGAAGAAGGAGACGCAAACAGTAAAAAAATTATTTTAGAAAGAATAGAATCAACATCAAGTGGTTTAAGGGCAAAAGTCAAAGTTTTTGTTAGGACAAAAGATGGTATAAAGTTAAAGGCAATAACAATTAAACATGGTGATGATTTAGCAAATAAAACAGATAATTCCTATTATGCGGGCTTTATCACAAATGAAATAAACAAAGGGGCAGGGTATACTTCTTTTTCTAATGGGGTAAAAATTTACGAAGGGAAATCTTCAATAGATGAAGATGAGATAATTCGCTTTATGGTGAGGGAGACCATAAGAGAGCATTTAGATAAAAAAAGGAAGTTAAATTCCAAAGGGATTAAGGTTTTAAGTTTGTTTTTTCTAAACAGAGTTGATGATTACCTATTAAAAGACGGAATTGTCAGACAAATGTTTGAAGAAGAGTTTAACAAACTCATTGGATATTCTCCTCTTTTAGAGGGGTGCCCCGAAGGGGCGGGGTGTTTTAAGGATTTTTCAAATTTAGATGTCCAGAAAGTTCACAGTGGGTATTTTTCAAAAATGAAGAAAGAAAAAAGTATTGAAGAAGATGAGTCAGCATACGATTTGATTATGAAGGATAAAGAAAAATTACTTTCATTGGAAGAACCTGTTGAGTTTATTTTTTCTCATTCTGCGTTAAGAGAGGGATGGGATAATCCGAATGTATTTAACATTTGCACTCTTGCATATTCTTCTTCAGAGATTAAAAAGAGACAGGAAATTGGTAGAGGTTTAAGATTGCCTGTTGACCAAGAGGGAAATAGAATTCAGGATAGAGATATAAATTTATTGACTGTGATTACAAATGAAAGTTATAGGGAATATTTAGAAAGATTACAGATAGAATACCGAGAAGAAGCAGGCGTTGAAGCACCACCGGTTGAAAATAACCGAGAAAAAATAAAGGTCAAGATAAAAAATGATGTAATTCAAGGAGATTTATTTAAGAATTTATGGGATAGAGTATCTCCGAAGGCAAAATATATTGTAAATTTAGACGATGATAAATTTATAGAGCAATGTATTAAAGAAATACAAAAAATTGAAGTCAAAGAACCAGAAATAAGCATTAAAAAAATTAGAGTGGATAAAATCAAATCCGAAGAAATTGAAGAGGAATTTATTAAAGAAGCATCGGAAAAAACAGAGATAACCAGGGTTTTTAACCTAATAACATTTATTGAAAGGGAAACCAGTTTAACTAAAAGGACAATATTTAAAATATTAAAAGAGTCTAATAATCTTAATCTTTTGTTTTTGAATCCTCAAAAATATGCAGAAAAGGTCATAGAAGTTATTAAAGAGTGTAAAAGACAATACGAAGTAGAAGGTATTAAATATATTAATCTGGAGGAGGGTTATGATGTTGGTCTTTTAAGAGAAGAAGTTGTAAGTTATGGCAAGTATGTATTAAAAGTACGAAAATCAATTTATGATGGAATAATTAAAGAATCAAATATAGAAGAAGAATTTGCTAATGCACTTGATAAGGACTCCCGCATAAAATTATTCATAAAACTACCTGAAGATTATAAAATAGAAACACCAGCAGGGAATTACACACCTGACTGGGCGATTGTAGTAGAAAGAATGCAGAAGGGAAAGAAAGAGGAAAAAATTTATTTTGTTGTTGAGACCAAAGGGACTAATAATATTTATGAATTGAAACCTGAGGAACAAATTAAAATACAAAGTGCCAAAAAGAGGTTTGAACTTATAAGAGATTCAAGATTTGTGGCTCCTATTAAGGATTTTGATAGTTTTGAGAATGAGTGGTAAGAGAAATGGAACAGGTACAGAATAAGGGTTCGCATAAAAAAAGGTGGGGTCAGATCTTGCAATATTACTTTTCTTGTCCACCCTTTACATTCATAATGCAGTATGCATATAATATCCAGTTGTATCTTTTTATGCTAAACATAAGACATCAAAAAAACTATTAAAGTATCTTTCATCAAGGAATATTTCTTGTTTTATATTCCCTCTGGATGTTGTGTAATAAATTGCTCTGGAAATTCTATTCGTAATGGTCTTGTCATAACTGAGTAAGTTTAGTATTCCCTTTGTTATATTGCAAGACCTGACCCCATTGTCCTCTGCCCTCCACAATATACCCTGCTTTTGCAATTTCTTGTCTTCTCGGAGGACTGCCAAACTATTTTGATTATCCATAATTTTTACATTATACATTTTTTCTTGATGTATAATAAAGGGGGTAAAAAAAAGAGAGAAAACAGAGAAAACAGGGTAAAACAGCCAGACAAAATTATACTTTTGTACTGCTTTTGTATAGAGAATAAGTAAGTATTTACTCGCTTTCTAAAAGTCAAAATGGTATAATATAAAACAAGTAAAAGGTGGTGTATTATATCCTGCGTGGTGATACTTTGCCTCATTTATAAATCAGATTGAACAACTTATTGGCTAAATTTTTGTCCAAATCTTTAAGAATCTTATATTCTTCCAACGCAGAGTCCTTATCCTCAAGCATCAAATAAACCACGCCCAGATTGTAGTGCGCATTAGCATAGTTAGGATTAATAGAAATTGCCTTCTGCCATTCAGCAATTACTTCCTCTAACATCCCTTTTTGTACATATGCTAACCCAAGGCCATAATGTGTATCAGCATAGTCAGGATTGATAGAGATTGCCTTCTTATATTCAGCAATTGCTTCATCCCACATCCCTTTGTTCCCATATGCTACCCCAAGGTTATAATGTGCAGAAGCATCATCGTCAGGATTGATAGAAATTACCTTCTTATATTCAGCAATTGCTTCATCCCACATCCCTTTGTTCCCATATGCTACCCCAAGGTTATTATGTGCAAAAGCATAGTCAGGATTGATAGAAATTGCCTTCTTATATTCAGCAATTGCTTCATCTATCATCCCTTTGTTCCCATATGCTAACCCAATGCTATAATGTGCAGAAGCATCGTCAGGATTGATAGAAATTGCCTTCTTATATTCAGCAATTGCTTCATCTATCATCCCTTTGTTCCCATATGCTAACCCAAGGATATAATGTGCAAAAGCATCGTCAGGATTGATAGAGATTGCCTTCTTATATTCAGTAATTGCTTCATCTATCATCCCTTTGTTCCCATATGCTAACCCAAGGCTATAATGTGCAGAAGCATCGTCAGGATTGATAGAGATTGCCTTCTTATATTCAGCAATTGCTTCATCCCACATCCCTTTTGTTCCCATAATTCGCTCCCTTAAAAAGATAAATACCAACTTCAGTTTCTATCTTTTTTGTTAATACATCCTCAGTTATTCTTAAACCTTCTCCTACTGGATAGTAGAATCGGTCGGATTTTAAAGCACTTTTAAATCCCTTTTCTGCTTCCTCAAATTTCCCCTGGTATCCATACTCAATACCTCTGGCATAATATTCCTTAGATGTCTAAGCATAACCTCCACTACATAACCTCCACTAATCACTAGAAATAAATCTAACCTTCTTATTCTTTAATTTTTCACCAGCAATTAAAGTTGTTCCTGAATGAGTAAAAAAGTCTATAACTAAATCTTTTTCATCTGTTCCTGACAAAATTATTCTCTCTATCGTCTTCAATGGTTTTTGGGCATAACATCCTGGCGCACTTTCTTCCATTCTATAAAATACCTACTGAACATCCACCCATACATTACCCGCTCTTATGTACCGTGATTTACTTCTTTCTAAATTTTCTGTAATTTTCCCATTAACTTCTTTATAATAACCCCTCAATATTTTGGGAATATCTGTATATTCAGCATCTACATTAAATTCAGGAGCCCCTTTAATATAATAAAGAAGTTTCTACCGAAAGCGGAATTTGGGTGAGTGCCATCAAACACGAACCTTTTATGCTCTGTTAGGCGAAGTGCACACCGCTCGCAGTGGTTATGAAGTTTTTTCACTGTTATTTGGCTTTTGATCCTATTGCTACTCTCCCACAATTTGGACACGTCTTCCTTTCATAGTCCTGCATGTAAAATTCATGCCCACAATGTGAACATTTTACCTTTTCTGTAGCCATTGTGCTTCACCTCCTTAATTTTTGTGAGGCCATTTAATTTGTAATGTATTATCTTCAAAAAGTCAAATTTATTTTTAATAAGTCAAACTCAATTATACCAAAACATAGCATATCTTTACACCTCTGTCAAAAAGATTTGCCGAAGGTCAGAAAGGTAGCAATAATAAGAAAAAAAAGATGTAGAAAAATAAACTGTTATTGCCACATGATTTTCCTACACTTTTTGCAAAATGAATTTCTTACAAATTGTGTTTTTTCTTTCCACAAATTTTCAATCAGAAAAATTATAAAACACTATTTTAAAATGTCGAATTTATTCCCTTACCAAGTGTTATCTCCAGGAAACTGTCTTTTGGTAATAAAACATGAGTTTAATCCAGACTGAGAAATTGCAACGCAGAGGCCCCAAACAACTACTTTATAAACTTATAATTGATAATATCCCTCCGTAAAAAATCCTTTTTCTTCTTCACAGCGACAGTGGTTTTCTGATATAATTATAAGTATGGATGAGATTAGCAAAATAGATGTAGATATACTTTCACTTGAACAGTTAATTGAGTTGCACGATAAAATTGCACACTGTATCCGGGAATTGCAGCAGACAGCATATTCCGGTAAGCTGAAGGAGTTTCAGATTGGAAAAAATGTTAAGTTTCAGTGCAAAAAAAATCGTTGATGTGTAAAAAACATAGGAAAGGTACCCTGGCCAAGAAATTGGGTAAGTTTTAACTTTTTGACGCTAATATATTGCAAAATAAAAATTGACAGATTTATTAAGAAAGGGAAATTTTGGAGACCGGCAGGGATTTTGAAAATCCTTTTTACTTCTTTACGAAGAAGAGAGAAATAGGAGAATGCGATGGTATTTACGCAAAATATAAAAAAGCAGGAAACAGGATACAGGAAACAGTGAAGGGAATAAAATGGAACAGTTAATTATCAGTGTTTCTGGAATTAGAGGGATTTATGGGAAGGATTTAAAAGAAGAGGATGCCCTTATGTTTGGTAAGGCCTTTGGCTTATGGTCCAAAGGGCAGAACATTGCTGTTGCAAGAGACACAAGATTAAGCGGAGAACCATTAAAGTCAGCATTTATATCGGGTTTATTGTGGGCAGGAAAAAATGTTTCAGATTTTGGTATTGCTGCAACCCCTGCACTTACATGGTTTACAGAAAAAACAAACGGATTTTATGGTTGTATTATCACTGCAAGTCATAATCCTGTTGAGTATAATGGAATAAAACTAATTAATTCCTGTGGAACATTTCTCAATTTAAAACAATTTCAATCCTTCTTTAATACCTATAAACATATTGAAAAGAAAAAAATTAAAAAACCTGGAATATATTCTTTTGATGCGCACCTTATGGATAGGTTTTTTTCTTCATTGCTCAATTTTATTGATGTGTCTTCTATAAGGAAGAAAAAAATTAAGGTTGTTGTTGACCCTGTGGAGGGAGTAGGGGCTCTTTATTCAAGAAATTTTCTTGAAATGCTTGGTTGTGATGTTATTATGATTAATAGCACTTTACCCGGTGTTTTTTCACATCATCCAGAACCCGTTCCTTCTCATCTTAGGTGTCTTGGAGAAATAGTTAAAAAGGAAAGTGCAGATATTGGATTTGGTCAGGATCCTGATTGCGACCGCCTTTTGTTGGTCGCAAATGATGGTGTGTGTGTAAGTGAAGAACTTGGTTTTGCAGTATTGATAAACTGGATGCTTCAAAGGAAAAAAGGTCCTGTTGTTGTAAATATTGCAACAACCAAACTTATAGATGATATATGCTGTAATGCAGGGGTTGAAATATTCCGTACAAAGGTTGGAGAGGTTTGTGTTGTTGAAACAATGAAAAAGGTAGGCGCTACTGCTGGCGGAGAAGGAAATGGGGGATTAATTTTTCCAGATTTCCATTATGGTAGGGATAGTTTTATAGGTATGGCATTGGCTCTTGAGATGCTTGCGAAAACAGGATTGAATCTTTCTGAAATTATAAAAAAATTTCCACATTACTATTTTGTGAAAAAGAAGATAAAATTTCCTTCTGAAAAAACTGCTGATCTTTACAAAAAACTTAAAGAGAAATTTTCTGATGGTAAGGTTAAATATCTGGATGGAATAAGAATTGATTTTGAAGATGCATGGCTTGGAATAAGACCATCAGGTACTGAACCAATAATAAGAATTTTCGTTGAAGGTAAAGATACAAAAACGGTTAATTCTCTGATAAAAGAAGTTCAGGAATGTATCAACTTCTTTTATAAAACTGTTTAATTTTTTTGATTACCTCTTCTGCTGTTTCTGCAGTACTGAATATTTTCAGGTCTTTTTCTGAAATGTATCCGCTTCTGACAAGATAATCCTTCATCCATTTTATCAGTGGTTCCCAGTGCTGTTTGCCGACAAGAACAACAGGAAACCTGTCAGCCCTTTGTGTTTGAACAAGGGTGATTGCTTCTGTAAATTCGTCGAGCGTTCCAAATCCTCCAGGAAAAATAACAAATCCTTTTGCATATTTGACAAACATTACCTTTCTGACAAAAAAATATCTAAATGAAATAAGGTGTGTGATGTATTTATTTGGTTTTTGTTCTTTTGGTAGTTCTATGTTCAATCCAATTGATATGCCTTTCTCGAGAAATGCGCCTTTGTTAGTCGCCTCCATAATTCCAGGACCACCACCAGTGATCACAGCATACCCATTTTTTTTAAGCAATCCACCGAGTTTTACGGCTTCTTTATACCACTTGTTTTCATGGGAAACCCTGGCTGAGCCCCAAACTGTTACTGCTTTATTAATATCTTCAAGAAGTTCGAACCCATCGACGAATTCTGACATAATCCTAAATATTCGCCAGCTCTCCTCAGAATATGGATTTTTAGTTTTCATTTTGTTTTTGCTCCTTTACTGGTTCAACAATTAAAATCATTCCATTGATATCCTTTACCTTTATTTTCATGCCCTGATTTATTTCCCTGGAAGGACTTACTGCTTTCCAGTATTCACCATGCACATATACAGTTCCTTCATTTTTTATATCTGTGATTGCTTTTCCAATTTCACCAACAATGCCTTCTTTCCCTGTTGTTACTTTTCTCTTACGGGTATACTTGATAAGTAGTAGAAGGCCTGCTATTAGTATAACAAGTATGGCATAAATGATAAAGAATGTTGTGGGAACTGCCTGGAATTCACTTGATGGAGACCGAAAGAACATCCAGGTTCCAAGCCCCATGGAGATAAATCCTCCTATTGCAAAAATGCCAAAGCCAGGTGCTGCTATTTCCATTAAAAGAAGAATTATTCCTGTTACGATTAAAAGAATGCCGGTGATGCTCTGGGTAAAGGTCTGAAAAGCATAGAAAGAGAGTATCAGACAAATGGTTCCTACAACCCCTGGTACTGCAAACCCAGGATGTGAAAATTCTATGATAATACCAAGAATTCCAATAGTCATCAGCAGATATGCAACTGTAGGATCTCCAATTGTTTTAAGCAATTTTTCACCCATGCTTTCTTTTATTTCCAGCGTGGGTATATTCTTTGTATCAAGTTGCACTTCCTTACCTGTTGCCAATCTAATTTTTTTACCGTCAATCTTTTTCAGCAAATCTTCCATATCATTCGCAATGATGTCCGCAACATTGATTTTTACTGCTTCCTCAGAAGAGATAGAAACACTCTCACGGACTGCTTTTTCAGCCCATTTCTCATTTTTTCCTGTATGTCGACATATGCTTTTTATAAAACTGACTGTGTCATTTATGACTTTCTCTTCCATGGTTTTGTCCATTTCTTTTCCGATACTTACAGGATGGGCTGCACCGATGTTTGTTGCTGGTGCCATTGCGACAATATGACAGGCGAGTGCAATAAAAGTTCCCGCAGAAGCACATTGTGCACCCTTTGGCGCAACATAGCATATAACAGGGACATCAGAATTAAGAATCTCCTGAATAATTTTTCTTGTTGAGGTAAGTAATCCTCCTGGAGTATCTACAACGAGTATCAAACATTGTCCTTGTTGTTTTTTAACCACTGAAAGAGAGCGTTTTATTTTATAGTAAACAACAGGATTAATTGTTCCGTCTATCGTGAGGGTATAGACATTTCCTGCAACAGGTTGGGAGTACCCCGCAGGTGTATTGTTAAATACAAAAATAATGGGAATTAATATGAGTGCTATCGCACAAGTATATCGGGTCTTTCTATTGATGTACCTGCGTATCTGATATTTTGTTTTGGCCATTGGGGATCCTCACTTATTATTAGTGGGTCATTTTCGGTTGTAATAATTGTATCTTCTGACTTAGTTCCAGTTATAGAGGGGTTCCATGCAAATGCCTGGTTGGGTGTGATTATCTCATTGGTTTTTTCTGTTGCCCTGTAATACCTTGTTTTATACCCACAGGGACCTCCCTGATGGTGTTTTTTCCATTCATCAGCGAAACCAGTTTCTTTATATGCCTCAATACCCGCATTAAAAACATCCCCTACAATATTACCTGGTTTTGTATTTGCTATGAATGCTGCGTCAACATTACATACAGCAAGATGTTTTTTTATAATTTCGTCTGATGGCTTTACAAAACTCACAATTCTTGTCATAGAAAGTATCAGTCCTTTTTCATAAGCACATACGGCAATCATTGCATATTTATCTATCTTTTTGTTTGTTGGAATTGGATGCCTATAATTTGTGATTCTTTCGTCAGATGCAATAAGAATTACAACAGGAATACATCCATTTGCCCATAATGAGTTACTCAATTTTCCTGCGACTTCAACCTCTGTTATGCCAGGATTTATCTCATTACAAATCCCTGAGATAATTTTTGTTGTTTTTCTACCGAGATTCTTAAACCTTTCAATCTCTACATCTATCAATGGAAAATGAATCTTTTCAATATCAATTGTTTCAAATTGTCCATCTGGTTTGTCAGAGGCAACATTTCCTCGAATAATTTTTCTAACATTTTCATTTAGATTATCGTTCTTATACCACGGCCATATAACATCATCTATGGGGATATCAGCAATTTCCTCCTGTTTTATTCTGCCTGCTTCAATATTATCTGTAAGAAGATAAATCTTGTTTTTTGTCAACAGTAAGGAACATACGCCGCTTTCTGTGTTTAATGCAACGAGATTATTTCCGCCCCCTGTAAACCACGCAAAATTTGAGATTTTATTAATGATAATTCCTTCGAGATTTTTTTCAGAAAGCAATTCTTTTATTCGTGTCCATTTTACTTCTGTTTCTTTTTTCATATATCCTCCACCGGATGGTTCTTATATAATAAATAACAAGCGTTGCCGCGTAGTTTTTAATTACAAATCCCTCAGTTTTTCCCCTACGAAATGGAAAACCTTTATTTTTTTTGTGAGAACCACTTGAAAAATTCTTAAGTTTATAACAGTATTATAGCACATTCTTCAACAATAGGGGATTTTTATGGGTTATGTTGAAGTTATGCTGTCTGTATCAATGTAATTCTTTGACTTTTTAACCAGTTGAAAGTAGAATGTATTCTATGGAAAAGCAAAAGAAAATAGAGATTTATGACACCACATTAAGGGATGGTGCCCAGGGGGAATCAGTTTTTTTCACGATACACGACCAGACGAAGATTGCTGAAAAACTTGATGAGTTTGGATTTGATTTCATTGAAGGTGGATGGCCTGGTTCAAATCCAAAGGCAGAAGAGTTTTTTAATGTTATGAGGGATAATCCTCTCAAACATAGTAAACTCGTTGCATTTGGAAGTACAAGAAGAAAAGGAAGATCAGCCGAAAAGGATCCATACCTAAAAGCGCTTATTGATTCTGGGGCAGATGTTATAGCAATCTTTGGTAAATCGTGGGATCTTCATGTTAAAGATGTTTTAAGAATTTCACTCGATGAAAATCTCCAACTTATTGGAGATTCTATTTATTTTCTTAAATCAAAGGGTAGGACAGTTTTTTTTGATGCAGAACATTTTTTTGACGGATATAAAGAAAACCCTGAATATGCTCTGAAAACGTTACTTGTCGCACAGGAAAATGGTGCAGATCGGCTTGTATTATGTGATACCAATGGAGGCATACTTCCATTTGAAGTTGAAGAGATAATGAGAAAGGTTATTGATCTGATGAAAGTGCCTGTTGGTATACACGCACACAATGATTCAGGAGTAGCAGTTGCCAATTCTATTGCTGCGGTTAAATCCGGGGCTGAACATGTTCAGGGTACGATAAATGGGTTTGGCGAAAGGTGTGGTAATGCAGATTTGACAAGCATAATACCAATCTTGCAGATGAAGATGGGTTTTAAGTGTCTTGAGGAAGAATTTCTTGAACGCCTTACAACCCTATCAAGATATGTATATGAAATAGCAAATATTGTTCCTCCAGGAAACCAACCATTTGTCGGATATAGTGCTTTTGCCCACAAGGGCGGCGTGCATATTGATGCTGTTAACAAAAATCCGAGAACATATGAACATATTCAACCTGAAAAGGTCGGTAACCAGAGAAGGATTCTTGTGTCCGAACTTTCAGGGAAAAGTACGATTCTGCAGAAATTCGGTAAGTATCATCTTGATATGAGGCCAGAACTTGTAAGGACGATTCTTGATAAAGTGGGTGAACTTGAAAAAAATGGTTATCAATTTGAATCTGCAGAGGCATCTTTTGACCTCCTTGTTAGGAAAATACTTGGACTTTATGAAGAACCTTTCAATGTCGAGGGATTTCGGGTAATTGTCGAAGAAAGATCTTCAGGCGTTGTTGCTGAAGCAACCGTAAAGATAAAAGTTGGAGAAGAAACAGAATATACTGTTGCTGAGGGAAATGGCCCTGTTAATGCACTTGATAATGCCATTAGAAAAGCATTAATTCCTGCTTTCCCATACCTTTCAGATCTTAAACTTACTGACTATAAGGTAAGAATTCTTCATCCTGAAAAGGCAACTGGCGCTGTAACGAGGGTACTTATTGAATCAATGGATGAAAACGAAACATGGGGAACGATTGGATTATCTGAAAATATTATTGAGGCGTCGTGGATAGCGCTTATTGATAGTTTTAAGTATAAGGTACTTAAAGAGAAAAAACAGATTTAAGGAGATGCTGGTTCAGGAGAACTTCTTACGGCAATACTTGCAAAATATTTTAGATATTGTTGAGCAATTTCTTTTGAATCAATAACAACAGCAACCTCGTTATTTTTTTCAATACTGTAATATGACCAGTTAAAACTTCCTATAACAACAAATCTATCATCCACTATCATTAGTTTGGCATGTGTGGTTTGATCTAATGAATCATAAAGGACATTTACCCCTGATTTTCTTAATATTTCCCCTGCTTCTTTACTTTCATTTGTTATTTTATTACCGAATTTGTCCTGATTTAAAATTACTGTTACATTAACCTTTCTTTTCGCTGCTTCACAGAGTTTATTGATAATTCTGTTTGATGCGCTGTCTGGATATTTACTGTACCATACTACGTTATACATAACAATTTTTATTGAGGTTTCGGCGTTTGATATGAGTTCTACTATTTTGGGCAGGTAATAACAATTATTAATAGGTTCAACGTCTGCGGGAGTACACAAAAGGTGCGTTGTATTTAGAATAAATAAAAAACTAAATAAATAAACGATTTTATAGTTTTTTATCATGGCTTTTGAAACCTTTTTATAAGAGTATGAAGTTGAACCTTTTGCTCATATAGCGCCTTACCTATAACTACACCAGAAACAGGGAGTTTTGATTCAACGATATCTTCAATATCTTTTTCTGAGGCAACTCCGCCTCCTATAATAAACTCTAAATCTTGTTCAGTCAATTCATTAGATTTGTTTATTATTTGAGAAAATGCCTCTATGTTTATTCCATCCATGGTTCCATCTCTTGTTGTATCAGTAATCATAAATCTAAAAAATCCTTTCTCAACAAGTTTTTTTATAACATATGAAGGTTCAACTGGAATCGTTACAAGCCAACCGCTTAATGCCACAGAATCCCTTGAAATATCGATGCTAACAATAATTCTCTTCTTCATATTTAAGTCCATTTTGTCTATTATATTGGGTTCTGGCATTTCTTTTTCAATATCAAATTTTTTATCCGCAAGATTGTACACTTTTGCAATATCGCTGAGTGAAAAATTTAATTCAAGTAATTGTGGAAGTACTATAGCGGTTCCTACGATTAAATAATCGATACCCATTCCGAGGAAAGTTTTTATCTGTTCAATCTTTCTCAGCCCGCCACCCACCTGTATCTCACATTTTTCAAAAGCCATTATATCTCTAATCTTAACCATGGATTTAATGGTAGATGTATCTTCTTCAAGTATTTTACCATCCTTTGCTCCAAGGAGAGATACTATATGGATTCGTTTTGCTCCTTTTAATATGAAGTTCCTTACGATATCTTCAGGGTTAAGCCCGTATGATGTCACATTTTCAAACCTGCCTTTATGCAATCGTACGACCTTGCTTTTTTTTAGGTCAATCGCAGGAATTATAATCATTTTTTAATTTTCTCTATATATCTGCATTTTGGAAAACCAGTGCATCCAATAAATTTTCCATATCTACTTACCCTGATTACAAGTGGTTTTCCACACTTTGGACAATTTTTTTCTATCTTTTCTACAGGTTCCTTTTCTTTATCTATGTTTTTTTCAATTTTTATATCCACTGCACCTGATGCTTTATCGAGAGATGATTTAAATCCACTATAGAATTCCTTAAGCAATTCTATACTGTTTTTCTTTCCTTCAGCGATTTGATCAAGTTCTTCTTCCATTTTTGCGGTGAACTGAACATTAATAACATCAGAAAAATATTTTGAAAGTACATCTGATACCATGATTCCAAGTTCCTCAGGAACAAAAAATCTTTTTTCCTTCCTGACATACCTGCGCCGCAGGATTGTGCTTATGGTTGGTGCATATGTGGATGGTCTTCCAATACCAAATTTCTCGAGGGTTTTAATTAAGGATGCTTCAGTATATCTTGAGGGTGGTTTTGTTTTTTCCTCTTCAGGAAGAATATCAATAAGTTTTATCCAGGTATTTGTTGTTATATCATCAGGTATGTCTGTTTCTCCAGCATCAATTTTTATATTCCATATTTTTGTAAATCCATCAAATACTATCTTGGATTTAAACGCCTCAAATTTATATTCACCTGCTTTTGCGATTACGCTTAATGTTTCTATCTCGGCTGGTTTCATCTGACTGGAAATAAATCTGTCCCATATCAATTTATATAGAGAGTAATGATCTTTGTTTAGATATTTTTTTACATACTCAGGAGTATAGTTTATGTGTGTTGGTCTTATGGCTTCATGTGCTTCCTGGGCACTCGACATTTTTGCAGAATAATAGGGGGGTTTTTCTGGGACATACTCTGGACCAAAATGTTCATTAATGAATTTTGCTGCTTGATTTTGCGCAATCTTTGAGACCGCGGGAGAATCAGTCCTCATATAGGTAATCAACCCCACAGGCATTTTTTTCTCGAGGGCTATTCCTTCATAAAGTTTTTGTGCAATAAGCATGGTTTTTGATGAGCTGAACCCGAGTTTTATGGATGCTTCTTGTTGAAGTGAACTTGTTATAAATGGTGGATATGGCCCTGTTTTTTTTAAACTTTTACTTACATCATCAACCATAAGTTTGTCATGTTTCTTTATTTCATTTATGTATTTTTCAGCGTTTTCCTTTTTCTTTATCCCAGGCGGGCTTATTTTTCCTTCGCCCACAGAAATCAGTTTCATTTTGAATTGTTTACCATTATGTTCTACAAGTATCTTAATTATCCAATAAGGTTCTGGAACAAAGTCCTGGATTTCTTTTTCTCTTTCCACAATCAGTTGCAGCGCAACCGATTGTACCCTTCCTGCAGAAAGATTTCTTCCCAACAGAGGGCTGAGTTTATATCCAACAATTCTATCAAGGATTCTTCTTGCCTGTTGTGCTGAAACAAGATTCATATCAATTACTCTCGGATTCTTAAATGATTCGAGAACTGCATTTTTTGTTATTTCATGAAAAGCAACGCGTTTTAAATCATTGATATCTTTTTCAAGTATGTTTGCTGTATGCCATGCGATTGCCTCTCCTTCCCTGTCTTCATCTGTTGCAAGAAAAATAGAATCCGATTGATTCGCTAATTTCTTGAGATATGCAACAATTTTTTTCTTGTCGGGAAGTATCTCATACTCAGGATTAAAGGTTTCAAGATCAACCCCAAATGTACTTTTAGGGAGGTCGCGAATATGCCCGAGTGTTGCCTTGACAGTGTATTCAGAACCAAGTATATACCTTATTGTTTTCGCCTTTGTTGGTGATTCTACTATCACAAGTTTTTTACTCATATCTTTTTCCTTTTTTTTTATATTCAATTGCATTATTATAATACTTTTGATAAAATCATAAAAAAGTTGTAGTAAATTAACCATACTGGAGATATGATGAATTACCTCTGGACAGGAAGGCTAAAAGGGAATCTACACGAGATTGCTAAAAAATATACATTTTCCCTGGAGATTGATAAGAATCTTGCTTCATTCGATGTTGTGGGAAGCATTGCGCATGTCGAGATGCTTGTAAAACAAAAAATTATTTCCAAGAAGGATGGTACAACAATAATATCTGCACTAAAAAAAATACTGGACGAGATAAACAAAGGGATATTTAAATTTAAGGAAGATGATGAAGATATTCATACTGCGGTTGAAAGACGCCTAACCGAAATAATTGGAACAACTGGAGGAAAGATTCACACTGCACGATCAAGAAATGACCAGATAGTTTTTGATGAGAAGATTTATCTAAAATACATATTACCTGAAATAAAATCAAATATTGCTTTGCTCCAGAAAACAATTCTTAAAAGAGCAGAGGAGGGGTTTGGATTTTGCATGCCTGAGATGACCCATCTTCAACCAGCACAGCCGGTTCTTTTTTCTCATCATCTTATTGCCTATATTTCAATGCTCGAAAGGGACCGCGAGAGAATATCAGATGCACTTAAACGGGTTGATATTTCTCCTCTTGGAGCGTGCGCATGTGCTGGAACATCTTTTAATATTGACACTGAATATACTGCAAAAAAACTTGGTTTTAGCAGGGTTTTTTCAAATAGCATTGACGTTGTAAGCGACAGAGATTTTATTCTTGAGGTACTTGCTGATTTTGGAATACTTATGGTGCACCTTTCAAGGATGGCTGAAGAATTAATACTATGGCATTCTCCATTTTTTGGGTTTGTTGACCTACCTGAGGACTTTTGTACTGGTTCAAGTATTATGCCTCAAAAGAAAAATCCTGATGTTCTCGAATTATTAAGAGGAAAAACTTCTGTTGTTATAGGAGATATCTCTGGAATTTTTACCCTTATGAAGGGTCTTCCCTTTTCATACAACAGGGATCTTCAGGAAGATAAAAGGTTTATGTTTGAGGTGTGCGAGATTACAATTCTTTCAGCGCTTGTTATGGCAGAGATTATAAGAAAAACTCATTTTAAGTTTTCAAGGATGGAAGAGGCCTGTAATTACGGATACATCGAGGCAACTGACATTGCAGAATTCCTTGCAAAAAAGGGAATTCCTTTCAGACAGGCGCATCATATAGTTTCAGAAATTGTCGGTATTGCATCTGAAAAGGGTCTTCCTTTATCAAAACTGGATAAAAGAGTAATTAAGGAAATTGTTTGTGACGATGATGTTGTAAATTTCATTAAAAATCTTGATGTGCATAAGTCAGTTAAAAATAAAAAATCCCAGGGCAGTACAGGGCTTGAACTAGTAAAAAGTGAGATAGAAAAATGGAAAAATATCTTAAAATAATATCTGATGGTTTATACAGATATGTTGATGGTAGATTGTTTATTGAAAATGTTGCTGCTGAGAAGATATGTAAAAAATTTGGAACCCCTTTATATATTTACAGCTCAACTCATATAAGAAATCAAATTACTCGTATTAAGAATGCTTTTGCGGATATCAATTCATTAATTTGTTATTCAATGAAAGCAAATAGTAATCTTCATATTCTGAGATACGTTAAAAAGCAGGACTGCGGGGTTGATATTGTTTCCTGCGGAGAACTGTCAAAGGCATTAAAGGCAGGTTTCTCGGCAAAAAGAATGGTATTTGCAGGAGCTGGTAAAACAGAAGAAGAGATTGATTTTTCAATTAAAAAGGGTATATTTCTTTTTACTGTTGAGAGCATAGAAGAGCTAAAAGCAATTGATACAATCTCGAGAAGATTAAAAAAGATTACTGATATAAGTTTACGAATAAATCTTGATGTGGATGTAGATACGCATCACTATATAAAAACCTCCAGAAAAGAAACAAAATTTGGAATTCCTCTTAATGATGTAAGTTCGATTTTTACAAGCAGGCAGGACTTTAAGTATATTAAGATTAAAGGAGCTCAGTTTCATCTTGGTTCAAACATAAAGGATTCATCTCCTTATATTGAGGCCCTGAATAGACTTAATGGTTTATTGAAAGAAACAGATTTTAATCCTTCAATCATAGATATTGGCGGTGGTTTTGGCATTCAATACAAGGATGAAGAGGTTGAACCAATAGAAGATTTTGGAAAGAAAATTTCTAAATTTTTTATGAAAAACTTTCCTGGTGCATTAATGATTTTTGAACCTGGTAGATTTATTGTTGGGAATGCAGGAATACTATTGACAAGAGTCATCTATAGAAAGCATACAGATGGAAAAGATTTTCTCATCGTAGATGCAGGAATGAATGATTTAATAAGGCCATCCTTGTATGGTAGTTATCATGAGATTATCCCTGTTGTGAAAAAAGGTGGGAAGAATGTCCTTTGTGATGTTGTGGGTCCAATCTGTGAAACCGGTGATTTCCTTGGTAAAGAAAGATTCTTACCTGATAGTATTTCACCAGGAGACCTGCTTGCCGTGATGGGTGCAGGTGCATATGGATTTTCAATGAGTTCAAATTATAACGGAAGGCCGAGATCGGCAGAAGTGTTAATTTCCGGTAATAAGATGATTTGTTGTCGTAAGCGCGAAAAGGTTGAGGATCTCTGGAGGTATGAAACCTGAGTATTCTATTTTTTTACCTTTTCCTTTAATCTTTCAACAAGTATTTTTTCATCAGGAATATTTTCCAGGTTAATTGAAACATCTCTAAATGCATCGATACATGCCCTGATTATGGAATTCTTGGTGATTCTCTCTTTTTTATATTGACTATCTCTGTTTTTTAGTATTTCCCTCTGCATCTGGTCAAGAAATAATATATGTTTTTCGGAAAAGGGAACCGTAAGTTTTATCTCAAATGTCTGAAATTTTGGAACCCTTGCGGGTATGGACTGTACCTTTTCGGTTTTATCTTTTCTTTTTTCCTGTTTTCTTTCTTGTATTGTTGATGTTATCCAGCTTAACGGGTCTTTTCCCAGTCCGCTCTTTTTCATATTTGCCTCCGATTAAGATTTCTTTTGCGAGATTTTTATAGTCCTCTGCTCCATGTGAATTTACTGCAAATTCAAATATTGTTTGTCCGAAACTTGGTGCCTCCGCAAGCTTAACATTTTCTCTGATCTTTGTTTTGAAAACTCTTTCTTCAAAATGATTTTTTACCTTCTGGGCAACCTCCTTACAGATGTTTTTTCTTCTATCAAACATTGTTATAAGGACGCCTGCAATATGGGTTGATGGATTTATTCTTTCTGATACTATCTGTATTGTCTGTATGAGTTTTGTTAATCCCTCGAGGGCGAAGAATTCTGCCTGGATTGGTATGATAACCTCAGATGCGGTTGTAAGGGCATTAAGAGTTAAAAGTCCCAAACTTGGTGGACAATCAATAAGTATATAGTCAAAATTGTTCTTTGATTTTTTTAATGCCTCTCTCAGGACAATCTCTCTTCCTATCGTATTAACCATTTCAATCTCTGCGCTTGCAAGCTCAATTTTTGCTGGCATCAGAGATAAGTTTTTTATTCGTGTTTGAATAAGAACATCATCAAATGGTACCTCATTAACCAGAACATCATAAACCGATTTTTCAAGGGAAAACGGTTCAAATCCGAGATGGATTGTTGTGTGTGCCTGCGGGTCAAGATCTACTAAAAGCGTTTTATGTCCGGCTTCTGCTATTGCTGAACCAAGATTCACGACCGTTGTTGTTTTTCCTGAACCACCCTTCTGGTTTATTATGGCAATTTTTCTCAATTTTTCTCCTTATGAAGTTCTTAACTTAAAAGATGGAATTTATTTTATTTTTATAAAACACTTCTGTCAAATTTTTTTTATTATTACTGGTGTCGTATAATATAAAAAACGCTATAATTAATATTTAACTGTTTATACCCTTGTGGATAAAATGCAAATAACCGGTGAAACCACAATTACAGGTGTTTTTGGATGGCCTGTGAGACATTCTCTATCCCCTGTTTTTCAAAATGCTGCATTTTTGCATTTCGGGCTTAACTGGGTTTATATTCCGCTGGAGGTTAATCCTGAAAATCTCGGGAAGGCGGTTGACGCGATAAGAATATTTTCTATTAAGGGAATAAACATTACAATCCCTTACAAAAGAAATGTAATCCAGTATATAGATTCTGTTGATGATGATGTGAAACTTCTTGGAGTTGCAAATACAATTGTCAATGAAAACGGTATCTTGAAAGGTTATACAACAGATGGGATTGGATTCCTGCGTTCCTTAAAAGAGGATGGTATGTTTAATCCAGCAGGAAAAAATGTTTTTATATTTGGTTCTGGAGGTTCTGCTTTTGCTCTTTCTGGAACCCTTGTTAATGCAGGGATATCAACGCTGATTATTTGTAATCGAACCTATGAAAGGGCAGTTGTGTTGAAGAATCATCTAAAAGAACATTTTGGTTTTGAAAATACCGAGATTGTACAATTTGAGAAGAGAAATCAATCTTCTTTATGGAAAAATGTGGATCTTGTTGTTAATACAACTTCTATTGGGATGAATGAGGATGATATAATTCTTGTGGAAGAAAAAAATCTTAGTGAAAATATGTTCGTTTATGATATTGTTTATAACAGAAAAACAAACCTTATAGAAGCATCCTTAAAGCGTGGGATAAGATGCCTTGATGGTTTATCTATGCTGATTTTTCAGGGGGCAGTTTCATTTACACTCTGGACAGGTATTGATGCGCCAGTTGAAATAATGAAAAGGGCCATTGGTGATTACAGAAAAAGCGAAAAGAAAGAGTAGGAGATTGTATTGAAAATTATCCTTGCAGGTTTTAATGGTACATGGAGAAAAGAGATCGGTATTATTCTTTCAGAACGTCTTGGAAGAAAGTTTTTCGATGTAGAGCAGATTATCGAAGAAAGAGAAAGGGACAGGTTTATACATATTGTTCAGATTAAAGGTATTGACTATATCAGAAAACTTCAAAATCAAATAGTTAATGAGATTGTATCGAATGATGAGTGTATAATATCCATCACGCCAGATATTCTTTCTGGCAAGAAAAACCGCGAGCGATTTAAATCAAATGGCCTTATCATATGGCTTACTGCGGAACTATCGATAATTTTACTTCGCCTTTATCCAGGTAAAGAGAGTAAGGATTTATTAAGAAAAAAGGATGCATTAACCCACATAAGACAGATGTTAAAAGAACAGGATTTTTCAAATTTTGCAGATAGGATTATCGATACATCTTCTCTTACTCCAGAGGAAGCCACTGATACTATCCAGAAAATGTTAACGGTACTTTAGTTTTATCCATTTTTTATCAAGGTTTGCAATAGCATCATAAGCGCGAGCCATATATAAAGCGTCGAGTATTGCGCATGCCATCATTGCTTCGGCAACAGCATAAATCCTACCCAGAAGTGTAGGGTCTCTTCTTGTAATTGGCTTGAGATGCTCTTCTTTCATGGTTTTCATATTAATTGATGTTTGTTCTATTGAGATTGTTGGTGTTGGTTTTACTGCAATTCTTACAACTATATCTTCTCCATTTGTTATTCCCCCGAGAGTTCCTCCCGCATTGTTTGTTCTAAACCTGATTCTGCCATCAGGGGTTAAATACGGCTGGTCATTATTTTCAGATCCTTTCATCCTCCCAACGTTAAACCCTGCTCCAAATTCAATTCCTTTTACTGCACCAATACTGCAAAGGGCATGTGCGATCAAAGCATTCATTTTATCAAAAACTGGTTCTCCAATTCCTGGTGGAATATTATGGGCAATTATTTCAATAATACCTCCTGCTGTATCTCCTTGATTTTTTATTTCAAGAACCTTTTCTTCCATTTTTTTTGCTGCGGAAAAATCCGGACAGTTTATCTCATTTGTTCTGTAATTTCTTTTTATTTCTTCAAATTCCATGTCTTTACACCTGATACCCATGCACTCTTTTGTATATGCAAGAATTTCTACCCCTTCTCTTGCAAGAATAAATTTAGCTACCGCACCACCTGCTACCCTTGCAACTGTTTCTCTACCAGATGCTCTTCCAGCACCACACCAATCCTGATATTCTCCATACTTCAGAAAAAATGAGTATGTGGCATGTCCTGGTCTAAAAATATCCTTATAAGAACGGTATTGTTCGACGTGTACCTTTTTTGTATCAACATTGTAGATAATTATCCCGAGGGGAGCACCTGTTGTAACTCCATCCTGTCCTATACCCGCAAAAATTTCACATTGGTCAGTTTCTTTTCGCGGACTATTAAGTTTTCCCACTCCTGGTTTTCTTTTGTCAAGTTCTTTCTGTATGACATCTCTGGTTATTTTAAGGCCTGGTGGAACACCATCAACAATTACTGCAAGCCCTGAACCTTTGCCCTTTCCATAGGATTCTCCGCATGTTGTAATTCTGAATAATCTTCCAAATGTATTGCCGAGCATAATCCCTCCATGTTACTGGCTAAAAATTTATCATTCTTTAACAACCTCTATATCTGCTCCAAGATTTTTTATCATCTCTAAAAAACCCGGGAATGTTACCGAAACTGATTCTGCAGTGGTTATTATGGTTGTACCTTCGGCTATAAGTCCTGCAAGTGTTAACGCCATTACCACCCTGTGGTCTTTGTGTCCATCAACAGTTGCACCTTTAAGATTGCTTTTTCGGATTACCAGTCCGTCTTCCATTTCCTTTATATCTGCACCCATTTTTTTAAGTTCTTCTGACATTACACTGATACGATCGGTTTCTTTGATACGTGCCTGCTGGACATTTTTAAGAACTGTAATTCCTTCAGCCATACATCCCATTACAGCAAGTGCAGGAAGAGCATCTGGTGTTTCATTGAGGTCTATTTCAATGCCTTTAAGCAGGTCTCCCTTTATTCTTACTCCTTCAGGGCTCTTATTAATAACTGCACCGGCATTTCTCAGGTAATCAATAACTTTTTTATCTCCCTGCTCATCATTTAAATCAATGCCTTTCACAAGAATATCTGATTTTGTTATTGCCGCTGCCACAATAGGAAATGTTGCAGAACTCCAATCGCCTGGTATTTGTTTTTCAAAAGGTTTATATGATTGATTTCCCCAAACAATAAAATGTGAAAGATCCTCATTTTTCTCATAGTGTATTTTTTGTTCGTCGAGCCACCTCAATGTCATTTTCACATATGGCTTTTCATGAAGATTAACAGCAGTAATTTCAGTGTTATTATCAGCAAGAGGACTTGATATAAGAAGAGAGGATAAGAATTGAGAATTTATTCCATCCACAGTAGTTTCTCCGCCTTTTATCCTACCTTTAATTTTAACAGGAGGTTTTCCATTTCCATTTATTGATACTGCTTGCGCGCCAATATTTCTTAATGCAGTAAGAAGTGGTTCAACCGGTCTACTTCTAAGCGAATTATCCCCGTCAAGGATAACTTCAAAATGACCGAGAGAAACAACTCCACAAATAAGATTGAAGGAAGTTCCAGAATTTTTTAGATCGAGGTAACCCGATGAAGGAATTAATGGTGTGCCGGAAAAGCCCTTTATTGTCCAGTATTTTTTTTCTGTGTTTATTTCTGCACCGAGACATTTGCAAGCATTTACTGCTGCCATTGTGTCTTCTGATTCGAGGGGTTTAAAAATCTTTGATTGCCCCTGCGCGAGAGAGGCAATAACAATTGCTCTGATTGTATGCGATTTGCTACCCGGTATTTCTGCTGTTCCAGTAAGTGATTTTGTTTTCTTTACTATGAATTTCATCAATTAATTTTAGCACTATCAGCAGTGAAGTTCAATATGGCACTGTGATGACACCTAATAAATCAGATGTTATAATAATATGTAAAATGACTATGGATTTTTCTTCAGGAGAACATGAAAAAAATAGTGGTGAATCTTAAACAAAAAAGATATCCTGTTTACCTTGGTTGCTCTATTTCTAAAATTGGGGAATTGCTGAAAGAGCACACCTGCGGGGTCAGGGTTGTTGTGATTACTGATAAAAACGTCGGACAACTTTATTCAGAGAGAATACGTACAATACTTATCAATTGCGAGAAAAAGGTAAAGGTTGTTGAAATAAAACCTGGTGAACAATCAAAGACAATCAAAACGGTTTATGACATTATTAAAGAATGTTCTCTTTTTGGATTGGATAGATCAGATATAATTATAGCACTTGGAGGTGGTGTTGTTTGCGACATAGCAGGATTTGTTGCTTCAATTTATTTGAGGGGTATCAGGTTTATTTCTATACCAACATCTCTTCTTGCACAGGTAGATGCCTCTGTTGGAGGAAAGACGGGTATAAATTTGCCCTGGGGTAAAAATCTGGTTGGTACATTTTATCAGCCATACTTCGTTATTATGGATTTTTCCACTTTTGATACTCTTCCTAAAAAAGAAATATCCCAGGGAATTGCAGAGGTAATAAAGTATGCGGTTATAAGAAGTAAAACATTATTTAATCTTTTAATGGACATCGATCCATCACAGATTGAAAAATATATTGACACAATTGTTTACGAATGTATAGTAATAAAGAAAAAGGTTGTAGAAGCAGATGAACAGGAAAAAAAAGGAATCCGGGAGATCCTGAATTTTGGACATACAATTGGGCATGCTATAGAGATTAATAGTAAACGTCTGAACCATGGAGAATCCATATCTCTTGGAATGATAGCAGAAACATTTCTTTCTATGAAAAAAGGATATTGTTCAGAAGTACTTTTTAATGATGTTAAATCTCTGGTAAAAAAATTTTCTCTTCCTTTTAAAACAGATATAGACGTAAAAAAGGTGGCAGATACTCTTGTATATGATAAAAAAGTGAAAATGGGTAAAATCAGGTTTGTTTTACCTTTAAGGGTTGGTGCTGTAAAAACAGGTGTTGAAATTTCACCTGAAGAAGTAATATCAACATGGGGAGATTGGCAATGAAAAATAAAGATCTTGATACTCTGAGAACCGAAATCGATGATGTTGATAAAAGTTTAATTCAATTATTAAATCGCAGGGCAAGTATTGTAAAACAGATAAATGAGGTAAAAAAGATTTCAAATTTTCCGAGATTTGACCCTGCAAGAGAAAAAAAGATTATCGAGAAACTTCAGAAGATAAACAAAGGACCTCTTTCAAATCAGGATATAGAAACAGTTATGGGCGCGGTTTTTAAGGTGTGTAGGTCATTCGGGGAACCTTTGAAGATTGCTTATTTTGGACCTGCAGGGACATTTACGCATCAGGCCTCTCTGTACCAGTTTGGAGAAAAGAATATATACATTTCCTGTAGAACAATTGAAAATGTGTTTATGGAGGTTGAGAAGAAAAGGGCTGATTATGGAGTGGTACCAGTTGAAAATTCAACCGAAGGAGTGGTTACCCATACTCTCGATATGTTTATTGACTGCGATTTGATAATTACTGCTGAAATTATGCTTGAGATTCATCATTTCTTGCTCTCGAGAGAAACAAGGTTAGATAAAATAAAAAAGGTTTATTCTCATCCTCAAGCACTTGCTCAATGCCAGAAATGGCTTGAAGATAATATTAGAGATGTATCACTTGTTGAAACAGAAAGTACTGCATACGCTGTTGAACTTGCAAGGAAGGAACATTTTTCCGCTGCGATTGGGTCAGAGGTTTCTGCTGGTCTCTATGATATGAATATTCTTGCCTCGAATATTGAGGATTTTAAGGAAAATGTTACGAGGTTTCTTGTTATTGGTGCGGATGAAGCAAAACCGAGCGGTGATGACAAAACGTCCATTATGTTTTCCATAAAGGATAGAGTTGGAGCACTTCATGATATGCTTGTTCCATTTAAGAAATACAATATTAATCTTACACGCATTGAATCAAGACCGACAAAGAAAAAAGCATGGGAATACATATTCTTTGTGGATTTTCTTGGACATAAAGACGAGGATAATGTTAAATCAGCACTCAGAATGCTTGAAAAAAATTGTGCATTTCTTAAGATACTTGGTTCTTATCCAAAAGGGAATATCTAATGGCGGATATTATTATAATGGATGGAAAATGTCCTGAGGAAAATATCAATGCTGTTATAGATAAAATCAAGATGCTCGGTTTTGATGTTAACCTTAGCAGAGGTACGGAAAAGATAATAATAGGTATTATTGGAGATACTCGCGAGTTATCTGAGGAGGTTTTTGTATCATTTCCTGGTGTTATAGATGTTATAAGTATTCTTAAGGATTATAAACTTGTGACCAGGGAATTTCATCCAGCGGATACTACAGTTTTTGCTGGAAATATTGTTATAGACAATAAACATTTTGTTATAGCAGCAGGTCCATGTTCGGTTGAAAGTTATGATCAGATGTTTACAACAGCAGTATTCATAAAGAACCACAATGGGAAAATTTTACGTGGAGGAGCGTACAAGCCGAGAACTTCACCTTATAGTTTTGTTGGACTTGGGAAGGAAGGACTTGCGATACTAAAGGATGTGAAAAATGAAACAGGGCTTCCTGTTATCACAGAAGTTCTTGCACCTGAAGAGGTTGAAATTGTTGCTGATGTTGCTGATATTCTTCAGATTGGTGCAAGAAATATGTATAATTATAGATTGCTTGAAAGGGTTGGAAAAACATCTATGCCGGTGATGCTTAAAAGAGGGTTCCAGGCAACAATAGGAGAATTTCTTAGTTGTGCAGAGTATATTTTAAAAGCCGGAAATAATCAGGTTATACTCTGTGAACGAGGAATAAGAACATTTGATTCGCAATTTACAAGAAACTGTCTTGATTTAAGTGCTATTCCTGTCTTAAAGAAAGAGAGTCATCTACCTGTTTTTGTTGATCCCAGCCATGGTACAGGAAAAAGAGAACTTGTTATTCCTATGTCGAGGGCGGCGGTCGCAGCAGGGGCAGATGGATTAATAGTTGAGGTTCATCCAAAACCAGAAGAAGCATTATCAGATGGCTATCAATCTCTGACCTTTGATTTGTTCGAGAAACTTATAAAAGAAATAACACCTTTTATTCATATTATGGGTAGGATTATTTAATCTCAAAAATTTTCTTATGGACATAATTAAAGCATGGAAGGTTCTTATTGATGAATCAACATATCCTGCTGAATATCCATTTCCAGGCGAATGGATTTCATTTGGAAAGGGATATCCTATTAAAGGACTTGGAGGATGGCAAACACCTTTGATATCTCATGAGTTATCGCACTTTGATATTCAAAGAGCAAGGCACCAGATTGTTCTTTACTTAAAGTCGTGTCTTAGAGACAAAGATGGGATGATGGCTGCAAGAGTTGTTTGCAGGTCAGATGTTTTATACCGTGATAATGAAAAAGGTAGATTTTATGAATACAGCCATCCTCCTGTGTGGAGTTATGCTGCGAGGAAAATTCTTGAAAAACAGTGGGATACAAAATTTGCATTGTTCTGTTTTGAAAGCGGGATTACAAATCTTAAATGGTGGATAAAAAATCGTCAGGATAGAATAGGGCTATTCTGGTATCTTGATAGTTTTCCTGACAGAAAGGATTCAGCGGAATCAGGATGTCAGCATTCTCCTCGATGGGATTTTACGGATCTTGGGCCATTTCCCTGCATTGACTTAAACTGTCAAATTCTTCTTTATCTCGAGAATATGATTTTCCTTGCGGAAAAACTGGGTATGAATAAAGAAAAGGATCATCTTGTTTCTATACATGGAAATCTTAAGAAGATTGTTATGAGATATTTCTGGGATGATATTCTGGGTTTCTTTTGTGATTATGAACTTACTGGCATGAATGCAAAGAAAACCTCTGCTTCTTTCTGGACACTTATAAGTGGTCTTGCATTGGAGGAGGATGTTGAAAGGATGGTTCCTTTGTTGCTTGATCCAGGGGAATTTGGAGCACCATGTGGACTTCCTTCAGTTGCCCTGTCAGAGCCAAAATTTAAACTTGACTTCTGGCGAGGATGTCTCTGGCCGTCAGAGGTATTCTGGACATGTATAGGTCTTCAAAGATATCATTATAACGATATTGCCAGAAAAATATCAAAGATATGTCTTGACAATGTTTATAATACCTATAACACAACGGGAAAATTCTGGGAATTTTATAATCCAATTGATGGTGATATAACAAAGATTTCCAGAAATGGAATTCGCGGACCATATCAAGATTGTCCCGCATCAGTACCTTTGATAAGTCTTGAAAAAATTGCTACAGGAGAAATAATTTGTTAAAAACAATAAGATTTTTTTTACCAACCAAGATTATATTTGGTGAGGATACCATACACGACTTTTTGCCAGAGATATCCCGTTATGGGAAAATTCCATTGATTGTAACAGGGAGATCTTCTGTGAGAAAAAGTGGGTTGCTTGATTCCATCACGGATATTCTGAACAGGAAACACATTACCTTCCATATTTATGAAGGTGTTTCGCCTGAACCTTCTGTGGATGATTGTATGAAAGTTGCTCAGTTTGCAATAAGGTGTAATGCAGATGTTCTTGTTGCTGTTGGCGGGGGAAGTGCAATGGATGTTGCAAAAGCAGCAGGGGTACTTGTAAAAAACACAGGTTCTCTTCAGGGTTATTTTGGAGAAGAGAAGTTTAAAAATGATCCACTTCCCATAGTCGCCATACCAACAACCTGTGGTACTGGAAGTGAGGTTACGAGATATTCTGTGATTATTGATTGGCAATCAGGAACAAAGAAAACAATATCATCTGAAAGGATAATTCCAAAAATGGCAATTCTTGATCCTGTTGCTATTAAGACCCTCCCACCAGGGATTATTGCGGGCACTGGCATGGATGCATTATGCCATGCAGTTGAAGGATTTCTTTCTATAAAAGCGAATCATCTTACAAGAATTTTTTCACGCGAAGCAATTACCCTGATTTTCGATAATATAGAGAAAGCAGTTCAACAACGGAAAATCGAGTATCTATCAAATCTCCTGCTTGGTTCTTTGTACGCAGGATTTGTGATTAACCATACGGGTACTATTGTTGTTCACGGTATGGCATATGGATTGACTATAAGATATCAACTTCATCATGGAACTGCGAATGCAATATGTCTTCCATATGCTCTTGAATTTTTGAAAAACCATGGCTATGAAGAGGAAATCCATGATCTTGAAAAAATTTTTAGTATCGATTCTCTCTTCGATATAAATAAAAAAATTGGTATTCCTGTTCATCTCAGTGAACTTGGAATACAACGGGAAGATGTTGACGTCCTTGCAGAGATGGCTGTTATCGGAAATGAAAGGGCTTTCAGGAATATGAAGATGTCTATTAGCAAGGAAGAGTTTGTTGAAATATTCTCGAAGATGTTATGAAGTTAATAACTTATAAACTTACGAAAATGAAGATATTAAACATACGCAGTTTTAAAATTGATAAAAATCTCAGGACTGTTATCGGAATAGGGAAATTTGATGGATTTCATATAGGTCACCAAAAGATTGTAAAAGAGATAATTAATCTTTCGCACCAGTTGAATTGTATTCCCTGTGTTTTTACATTCAGAGATTATCCATTTGATACGACTCTTAGTTTGTGGGATGAAAAACTGGAAGCATTCAGGGAAAATGGCATAGAGATTTGCCTCTGGGCAGATTTTTTTGAGATACACAAACTTACGCCACAGGATTTCTTAAATATGATGAAGGAAAGATGTAATATGGCTGGCATTGTTGTTGGCGAGAATTTTAGATTTGGTTTTCGCAGAGAAGGCGATATTTCTTATCTGAAATCATGGGCTGTCTCCGGTTGTGTTGAAGTAAGGGTTGTTAAAACAGTTATCATCGATAATAGGGTTGTTAGCAGCAGTGAAATAAAAAGATTAATAAAAAATTCTGATTTTTTCCATGCTTCTTTATTTCTCGGAAGATGGTTTACAATTGAAGGGAGTTTTATTAAGGGTAGAGGAATCGGGAAAACAATCGGTTTTCCCACCATAAATATTGATGTAAGAAATAAAAACAGTCCTCTTCAAAATGGTGTATATGCCTGTACTGTAATTTATAAGGGCGAATTGTTCAAGGCAGTAGCTTTCTATGGTTCATCTCCAACGTTTAAATCACCGCTGTCTTTAGAAATTCATATTATTGAAGATAAAAGTATCGTTGTTGATGAAGATGAAATTTTTTCTATTATCCCAGTAAAGAAAATAAGGGAAATAAAAAGATTTAGTAATGTGGAAGATCTTGCAAATCAAATAAGAATGGATGTTAAAGAAGCCATGGAAATTCTTAATTCCTTTAATTTTGACAAAATTCTTTCGTCTGCATAAGGAAATAAGAGTAAGAAATGGGGTAAAGAAGGGAATAAAAAAATTGACATATAGAAAAAGACATGTGATAATAAATTGGAATTTCTATAAAAAGGAGGATGAATGGGAGCACTTATTGGAGGTATAATCGCGGTGGTAGTCGGTCTTGTAGGAATGATTAACTGGTGGGATCTTTTCGTAAAAGGTCTTAAGGCAGCTGTACCATTTTTTATTCTGCTTGTTGGGGTAATAGCAATTGCGGCTGGAATAAGTGATATAAAGGATAGGAAAGAAGAGCAGAAAGAGAAGGAAAAAGCAAAAAAAGAAGCAGCAGAGACGCAAACAGAACAGCCAAAATAAGAAAATACCTTTATAAAAAAGGGGCTTTATAGTAGCCCCTTTTTTTTTGCCATAATAAAAAGATAGGTTTCTCTTTATAAATTCTTTTCTGCTATGAATCAGATAATATGATTTATTGTTTGGTAACAATATTTACAATTTTACCAGGAACATAGATTTGTTTAACAATATGCCTGCCTGATACAAAACGCGAAACAGATTCTAATTCAAGGGCACTTTTCAAGATAGATTCAGAATCTTCATCTTTCCCTACGATAAGTGTTCCACGAAGTTTGCCGTTAACCTGCACAGGTATGGTAATTGTTTCTTCAAAAATAAATTTACTTTCAAATTCAGGCCATCTATCATTAAAAACTGTTTCAGCATGGTTAAGAACTTCACACCAGAGTTCCTCTGCAAAGTGTGGTGCAAATGGAGAAAGCAGCACAATAAATTTTTCTATATCCTGTCTGGAAAAACAGGCATCATCTGGTATATCCTTTATGAATTCCATAAAAGCACTGATTGCTGTATTTAGTTTAAACCCCTCAATTCTTTCAGTAACCTTTTTTATCAATTGATGTAATTTTATCTTTGACTGTTTGTCTGTCTCATTATAATTTTTTTCCACCTGCTCGATAATAAAATCCCATGCTTTTCTTAAAAATCTATAGCATCCTTCAATGCCACTATCATTCCATTCTGAATCAACCTCTGGCGGACCAATAAACAGCTCATAAAGTCGTACTGTATCAGTGCCATATTTTTCGACCAGAGGGTCTGGATTAACAACATTTCCTTTTGACTTGGACATTTTTTCAATCTTTCCTGTTTTTTCACTGAATTTTGTAACCATTCCTTGATTAAACAATCTTAAAAAAGGTTCATCAAAACCAATTGCACCGATATCATAAAGAAATTTTGTGAAGAATCTTGCGTATAAAAGGTGAAGAATTGCGTGCTCAACTCCTCCAACATAACAATCCACTGGTAACCACTTATCGACAATTTTTTTATCGAAAGGTGCTGTTTCAAGATTTGAATTTGGGTATCTTAAAAAATACCAGGAGGAACCAGCCCACTGTGGCATTGTATCTGTTTCTCTTTCAGCAGGGCCGCCGCATATTGGGCAGGATGTATTTACAAATTCTTTTATTGCCGCAAGTGGAGATTTTCCAGTACCTGTTGGTTTATATGATTCGACATCAGGTAAAATAACCGGAAGATCTTTTTCATTAACAGGAACAGTCCCGCATTTCTTGCAGTAAATTATTGGAATTGGTTCACCCCAATATCTCTGTCTTGAAAAAACCCAATCCCTTAATTTATATGTTGTCTTAAAATCGCCTTTATTCATATTCTTCAGCCACTGCGTTATAGAAATTTTTGCCTGTTCTGAATCAATTCCATTGAATTGCTGAGAATTTATAAGTATTCCGGCTCCTTCATAGGCAGAAGCAAGTGATCCGTCTGGATTTCTCGATGCATTTTCGCTGTAGATAACTTCTATAATTGGTAGTCCAAATTTTTTTGCGAATTCGAAATCTCTCTGGTCGTGAGCAGGAACCGACATAATAGCCCCTGAACCATAATGTGCAAGTACATAATCTGCTATCCATACAGGGACCTTTTTATTATTCACAGGATTAATTGCAAATGCCCCTGTAAAGACGCCTGTTTTTTCTCTTAAAAGGTTTGTTCTTTCGATATCAGACTTATTCGTTGCTTCTTCGATATATCTCTTAACATCTGGAATTTGTTCAGGCAGTGTAATTTCGAGGGCACGTGGGTGTTCAGGAGCAAGTACCACATATGTTGCGCCAAAAAGAGTATCAGGTCTTGTTGTGAATACCTCCAGTTTTATATCTGGGTTGTTATCAAGTGTAAATAATATACTTGCTCCTTCACTTTTGCCAATCCAGTTCTTTTGCATTGTTTTTACTTTTTCGGGCCAGTCGAGTTTTTCGATATCAGCAAGCAGCCTTTCAGCATATGAGGTAATTTTTAACATCCACTGCATTAGTTTTTTCTTTTCCACCGGACTTCCGCACCTTTCACAGGTTCCATTGATTACTTCTTCGTTTGCAAGCCCTGTTTTACACGCAGGACACCAGTTTATAGGCATCTCTGCCCTGTATGCAAGATTTTTATGATACATCTGAAGAAAAATCCACTGGGTCCAACGGTAATATTCTGGATCGCTTGTGTTTATTTCTTTGCTCCAATCATACATAGCACCAATTTCTTTAAGTTGTCGGCGTATATTTTCGATATTATTTCTTGTACTTATCTTTGGATGGATTCCTTTTTTTATAGCATCGTTTTCAGCAGGCAATCCAAATGAATCCCATCCCATAGGATGGAGGACATGATAACCATGAAGCCGTTTATAACGAGCCCAAACATCAGAAAGTACATATCCTCTCCAGTGTCCAACATGGAGCCCTGAACCCGAGGGATATGGAAACATATCAAGACAATAGTACTTCTTATTTTTTGTGTTAATATCAGTATAATTTACTTTTTTTTCTTCCCATATTCTGCGCCATTTTTTTTCAATCATTACAGGTATATATTTTCTTGTTAATTTTTCGTCCATTTTGCCCCTTTCATAAATTTAATGACCTTATAAATATAACCTAATAAAAGAGAATTTTCAATTTTATTGCTGTGGAGCACGGATTTTTTAATATCAGGCATTTGGTAAACTTGGTGTTTGCAGAGAAATTATGTTAATATAATTTTTAATATTAAAAGTACGTATTTAGATATGATTATAACAACCTTGAACAACGGAGGAAAAATGAAAAAAATAAAGGTTGGGATTATAGGTGCTGGTGGTATTTCTCATTTTCATATAGAAGCATATAAAACAATACCAGAAGTAGAGGTTGTTGCAATCTGCGATCCTAATGAGGCAAAACTTTCTTTTGTTGCAGAGAAGTTTGGTATCTTGAAGCGATTTGAAAACTGGGAGAATATTATAAATGAAAATCTCGATATTGTTAGTATATGCTCGCCAAATGCTTTTCATGCACAACAATCGATTGCTGCCCTTAAATCCGGTAAACACGTAATATGCGAAAAACCTGTTGCAATAAATGTTGAAGAAACAGAATCTATAATTAACACAGTGCAACAAACGAATAATAAGTTTATGGTTGCATTCTGCCATAGGTTTGCGTCTCACAGCCAGTTTATAAAAAAGATGGTTGAAAACAACCAGATGGGTGAGATATATTTCGCAAAGGCATCCTGTTTGAGACGAAGGGGTATTCCAGGGTTGGGGACATGGTTTACTACAAAGAAATTAGCAGGAGGAGGTCCTCTAATAGATATTGGTGTTCATATCCTTGATCTTGCTGTTTATCTTATGGGATGTCCTGACCCCCGTCTTGTTGTTGGGGTTACCTATAATAAATTCAAGAATCAGGCAGTTGACGGTGGATGGCCACCTATCTGGAGCAGGGTAGGGGACAAACCAACAGGTGTTTTTGATGTTGAAGATCTTGCTGCAGGATTTATTAAATTCAATAATAACGCGACTCTTTTTCTTGAGGCAAGCTGGGCCGGAAACTCTGAAAGTGGATTAAAGATTGCTCTTATGGGAACGAAAAATGGCGTTCAGTATTGGACAGAAGCAACTCCCCCCCTTAGGGTATATGGAGAGATGAATGGTGTGGTTACGGATACAATTGCTGAATTTCCACCAGTGAACACGTATCGGGCGGAGATTGAACATTTTGTAAACTGTGTTAGAAATAATACACAACCTATTACCACTCCAAAAGAGATTTTAACTGTTGTAAAAATTATTGAAGGTATTTACAGGTCTGCTGAAACTGGTAGACCTGTGGAATTAACGTGAAACATCGTGGTATTATTTTGATTTTTACTGGAAATGGCAAAGGAAAAACAACTGCCGCAGTGGGGTGTTCAGCTAGAATGCTCGGATGGAGGAAAAGAGTTGTTTATTGCACATTTTTTAAGAACTCTTTGTCCGGTGAAATAAAGATTCTAAAAAAGATGGATGGCTGTAAACTTTATATGTTTTGCTGTAAATATCCAACCTTTTCAGGTAAGAATATAAACAGGAAAGAATTCGAGAAGTTTTTCAATGTTGAGTGGAACAATTTTTTAAAACAATTTAGAAAGATCAAATCTTGCGATCTTCTTGTGATGGACGAGATTCTTATAGCAATAAGAGATAATCTTATCAAAGAATCAGATCTATTTTCTTTTATTAAACAGGCACAAAAACAGATGCCGGGTATGAATATAATCCTTACTGGAAGAGGTAGAGCAAAGACAATTTTCGAGATAGCGGATATTATTACTGAAATGAGATGTATAAAACATCCATATCCATATATTAAGGCTTCGAAAGGAATTGAATATTAAAAATGAAACAGATTGGTAATAGACAGAACATTTTTTTTCTGAAATTTAGAAGGAGGAAAAATGTCGAACAACAATCTTATAGAGGTAATCAAAAAAAGAAGAAGTATCAGGTTATTTCAAAACAAAGAGATATCAAACCAGACGATAAACGAGATTATTGATTGTGCGCGACTTGCACCAACGGCAAGAAACCTGCAACCGTGGAAGTTTGTCGTGATAAAGAAAAATGAAACACTTCGAAAAATATCTGAAGCAACTGATTATGGGAAATTTTTAAAGGATGCTGCGGTCTGTATACTTGTTTTTTGCGAGGATACAAAGTATTATCTTGAAGATGGTTGTGCTGCAACCGAGAATATTCTGCTTGCCTCATACGCTCTTGGGATTGGAAGCTGCTGGATTGCTGGTGATAAAAAACCATATGTATCAGTGATTTCTGAGATTATTGGTGTGCCAGAAGGATGGAAACTTGTATCAATTGTTGCGCTTGGTTATCCAGCAGAAAATCCTTCTCCACCTAAAAAAACTGTCGAACAGGTTATAAAATGGGAACACTGGTAAGATTGACGATTAAATATTTTCCAATTAAAATAACAGCAAATTTTTTAATCAATTATGGATATTTATTGGTGGAGGTAATATGCTGAAAACGAACGCATGGAAATTATGGAAGCAGGAAGAAAAAGAAAAGGCATTTAGTTTTTCCGAAGAATATAAAAAATTTATATCTGAAAACAAAACAGAGAGAAAGTTTGTAAATAAATCTGTGGAACTTGCGAAAAAAACAGGATTTCAAGATATAACTGCGATGGAAAAGATTGTTCCTGGTGATAGTATTTTTAAGATTAATAAAAATAAGCAGGTAATATTCGGAAAAATTGGAGAGGTGCCCATTGAAGAAGGAGCAAGATTTATTGTTGCACACATTGATGCTCCAAGATTGGATCTTAAACCAAATCCCGTATATGAGGACGAAGGAATAGTATTTTTCAAAACCCATTATTATGGAGGTATCAAAAAATACCACTGGTTGACGATACCCCTTGCCCTTTATGGCACTGTTGTTTCTAAGACAGGTGAGATAAAGATGATAGAAATTGGTGATAAGACAGATGATCCAGTTTTTACAATAACAGATCTACTTCCTCACCTTTCCAGGGACCAGGTAAAAAAGACCATTGAAGAAGGGTTTCCTGGGGAAAACCTGAACATTGTTGCTGCAACAATTCCAATGGAGGATGATAAAGAACCTGTAAAGAAGAATCTTTTTTCAATATTGGGTCAATATGGGGTTAATGAAGAAGACCTTATAAGCAGTGAGTTTGAGGTGGTGCCAGCGGGTGTAGCAAGAGATCTTGGCTTTGATAGAAGCTTAATACTCGGATATGGACAGGATGACAGGGTGTGTTCCTATACTTCATTCAGAGCGCTTATTGACAGCAGTGAGGTTAAAAGAAGCATGTTTTGCGTTTTTGTCGATCAGGAAGAAATTGGTAGTTACGGAAGTACATCCGCTCAGTCAGCATTTTTTCAGTTTTTTATTGAGGAACTTCTTGAAAAAACGAAAAGTAAGAAATCTCTTAGGGATGTTTTTGAAAATTCAAGGGCAATATCTGCCGATGTATCTTCATTACTCGACCCTGGTTATAAAGAGGCCTACGATTTAAGAAACGCAGCAAGAATTGGATGTGGTGCGTGTGTTGAAAGAACCACAGGTGGACGGGGGAAAGCAGGCAGTACTGAACCAACGGCAGAATATATTGCATGGATAAGAAAGATTTTTGATGAGAATAATGTTCACTGGCAGCCATCTGAACTTGGGAAAATAGAGCAGGGTGGCGGTGGCACTGTCGCAACATTTTTTGCGAGATTGAATATTCAGACAATTGATTGTGGAACAGGTGTAATATCCATGCATGCTCCGTTCGAGGTTACAAGCAAGGCAGATGTTTATTCAACATACAATGCCTATAAGGCATTTTATTCCGCTGAATAGTTATAAAAAATGAAGAAGATTATTGTTAGAACAACAAAACGAAAAGAAATGGTGGATATTACCGATGATGTCCAGCAAATTATCAGTAACCTTTCGATTAAAAATGGAATATGTGTTTTATTTATTCCCCACACAACATGTGGAATAACGATTAATGAGAACGCAGATATTTCTGTTAGAAGAGATATACTTTCTCATTTTAGCAGAATGGTGCCTGAAGATGGTCTGTATCAGCATCTTGAGGGAAACTCTGATGCCCATATACAATCAACTATGTCGGGTCATTCTCTGATACTTATAGTTGAAAATCAACGAATACAACTTGGAACCTGGCAGGGCATTTTTTTGTGCGAATTTGATGGACCACGAACAAGAGAGGTCTGGATTTCTACTTTATCAAGTTCAGAAGTTAATAATTTATGAAGTTAATTACAATGGAAAAAGTAAAATATTTTGTTTCTGATAAAATAATTGAAATTACTTCCAGAGAATCTGGAAATGATAATGTGGATTTTGTTGTGCGTGAATCCAGTAAATTTTCTGGCATAAAAACTAAAAGTATTTCAAATAAATCCAACAGGAAAAGGTATATACTCCATGTTTCCATACCAGACGCTTCAAGAAAAGAGATTAGAGATAAAATAAAAGAAACGGTAAGGGACTGTTTACAGCAGATGGAAAAGTTTTCCTGTACATCGGCTCTTCTACCTGTTTTTGGTTGCATGACAAATAAAATTTCTGTCCAAGAGTCATTTAAGATTATGATGGGAGAGATTATTTCCTCCTGGGGGCAGATGAAAAATTTAGGAAATATTATAGTGATACTTCCGGAAAACTCGTTTGAAAGGTGTGAAAAAGTGGCTACTGAAATGCTCCAGCATCTTGTTAGGAAAATCTTCAGGAATCCGTATCCAGCATCTGATACTATAATAAAAAAAGATGGCGGGGTGGTTTTGATATACCGCAAGAATCCTCCTCGGGGATGGGCAATACCAGGAGGGTTTATCAACTATGGTGAATCAGCGGAAGATGCTGCAATAAGAGAGGCAAAAGAGGAAACTGGACTTGATATTACCAATCTCAATCTTTTTGGTGTTTTTTCAGACCCTCAGAGAGATCCGAGGTTTCATACGCTATCAATTGTATTTGTAGCAGATGGACGAGGGAAAATTCATCCTGGAGATGATGCGTTGAAAGCAAGGGTTTTCTATCGGGATGGACTTCCTGAAGATGTTGTTTTTGACCACAGGGAAATTCTTAAACGATTTTTTCAATCAAATGTAAATCTTACAAAGGTATGAGATTATGAACTTAAGAACTTCAAAAGGTAGGATATTAAGTGGAATGAGGCCAACTGGTCCATTACACATAGGTCATCTTTTTGGTGCACTTGAAAACTGGAGAAGGTTACAGGATGAAGGATATCATTGTTTTTATATGATCGCTGATTGGCACGCGTTAAGTACAGAATACCAGAATCCAGAAAGCATAAAGGATAATGTTTTTGAAATAGCAGTGGACTTTCTTTCTTGTGGGCTTGATCCGAAAAAATCAGTAATATTTATACAATCAAATGTAAAGGAGCACTCAGAATTAAATCTTATTTTTTCAATGATTGTTCCTGTGCCCTGGCTCGAAAGAAACCCTGTATATAAAGAACAAATGTCGGAACTAAAAGAAAAGGATTTAAATACCTTTGGATTTCTCGGATACCCTGTCTTACAGGCAGCAGATATTCTTATATATCGTGCTGATTATGTTCCAATAGGTGTAGATCAATTGCCACATCTTGAATTAACAAGAGAGATTGCTCGTAGATTCAATTTTCTTTACGGTGAATATTTCCCTGAGCCAAAAGAACTTCTTACTGAAACCCCGAAGATTCCTGGAACAGACGGAAGAAAAATGAGTAAATCATATGGAAATGCCATTTACTTAAAAGATTCAGAAGAAGAAATTTCAGCGAAGGTATCAAAGATGTTTACAGATCAGAAACGGTTGTACAGAAAAGATCCTGGACATCCTGATGAATGCGCTGTTTTTGCATACAGGCAACTTGTTTCAGATGGAATAGGTGATATCAAGAATAAGTGTTTGAATGCAGAGATTGGATGTACTGATTGCAAAAAACAGATGGGTAGGGACCTTATTGAGTTTTTAAGGCCAGTACAAGAAAGAAGAAAATATTTTTCAGAACATCGTGAAGATGTATGGGAAATCCTACATACTGGTTCAGAAAAAGCAATGGGTTTTGCTAAACAAACGATGAAGGATGTGCAAAAACTTGTTGGAATGGAGTATTAAAAAAGATGAATAATAAGATTGAAAAAATTGCAAGAAAATCATTATCTTTTATCAGTCCCTATGTACCTGGGAAACCTGAAGAGCAACTTTTTAGAGAAAAGGGATTGTTAAAAGTCATAAAACTTGCTTCAAATGAGAATCCATTTGGTGCTTCTCCCTTTGCCATGAAAGCCATAAAGAATCGTGCACGGACTATTAATAGATATCCAGAAGGCAGTGCATTCGCTCTTAAAGAAAAACTATCGCGTACCCTTGGTGTTAATATGCAACAGATAATAGTAGGCAGTGGTTCAAGCGAAATAATAAGTTTAACAATTCAGTCATTCTGCGAACCAGGAGATGAGGTAATATTTGCTACTCCTTCATTTGTAATATACAGGATTCTTGCCCATGCCTTTGGTGCAATTCCGATAGAGGTTAAACTTAATCCTGATTTCAGTTATAACCTTAATTCATACCTTGAAAGCATATCAAAAAGAACAAAATTGCTAATACTATGTAATCCTAATAATCCTACTGGGACCTATATTAAAAAGCAGGAACTTGAATGGCTTATTAAAAATGTTCCAGACAATGTTATTATACTATCCGATGAGGCATATGTTGAATATGTTGAAGCAGATGATTTTGGAAGCGCTTTCCAGTGGCTTGGAAAAGAAAATATGATAATTGCCAGGACATTTTCGAAGGTATATGGACTTGCTGGACTAAGAATTGGCTATGGTATAGCGTCACCGGATATAATAGGAATTATGGAGAAGATAAGGCCTCCTTTTAATACATCCTCCCTGGCTCAGGATGCAGCCATTGCTGCGCTTGATGACACTGATTTTGTAAAGAAATCCATCTATTATAATAAAAAAGAGAAAATATATCTTTTTGAGAACCTGAAAAGATTGGGATTCACTGTTTTTCACAGTGAGGCAAATTTTCTTTTCTGTCGTACAGAGAAGAATATTACAGAGATATGCGAGAAACTCGAAGAAAATGGAGTTATCATCCGGCCTGTGGATGGGTTTGACCCTAATTGGAATTATATGCGAATTACGATTGGAAAACCATCTGAGAATAGGTTTCTCATAAAACAACTAAAAAAAATCTGTTAAAATTGATTTCTGGGGGTGAAAATGGGGGGATTAGGTGTAAATATAGACCATATTGCTACATTAAGGCAGGCAAGACGCGGAAGGTTTCCAGAACCTGTATTTGCGGCAGGTATATGTGAAATTGCTGGTTGTGATTCAATTGTCTGCCATCTTAGGGAGGATAGAAGGCATATTCAGGATAAGGATGTATATCTTTTGAAGTCATCGGTCAGACGACTGAATCTTGAAATGGCAGTGAATGAAGGGATTGTAAAAATAGCCCTTGATGTATGTCCTGCCCAGGTAACTCTTGTTCCAGAAAAGAGAGAAGAGCTAACCACAGAAGGTGGTCTTGATGTTTCTGGAAACTTAGACAGGATAAAGCAGACAACCGATAGGTTCCATGAAAAAGGCATCGTGGTAAGTTTATTTATTGATCCTGACTTCAAACAGATAGATGCCTCGAAGTCCGTTGGAGCAGATGCCATAGAAATCCACACAGGGAAATACGCAGATATTTTTGAAGAACATCAGGAATCTCTGTGGTATGAAGAATATGAAAAAATTGTGAAATCAGCGGAATATGCAATGTCAACTGGCCTTAAGGTTCACGCAGGACATGGTCTTGAT
>Ga0255347_1001265_pt1 | contig 42155 bp, 33 predicted proteins | sample wastewater_treat_2_FD_192479 | JGI IMG/M metagenome (GOLD analysis project Ga0255347, IMG submission 192479) | Wastewater microbial communities from Lulu Island WWTP, Vancouver, Canada - plant24 | ecosystem: Engineered > WWTP > Wastewater > Unclassified | place: Canada: Vancouver, British... | reverse complement strand
TATCGAGGCCGCGACCGTGCCTCCCACGGCGCCTAGGAAGGGAATGGGCCACAGGGAGCGGCTGGGGACAACGAACATAATCGTAAGAATGGAGACTCCAGCCACGGCGAGTATCGCAAAGGGGACAGGGGTGTGCCCTTCGGCGAGCCTGGGCACGAACCAGCCCAACAAGAGGAAGAGCGAGAAGAAGAGCCCAAGGAGGGCCTTCACCCCCGCAAAACCGGTAAGGATCGAGAAAGCCACGCAGGCGAACGTGATGAACCCCGCCACGGCCGGGATCCGATACCTGTCGCTTATTGAAAACTGTTGGGAGCCATCGTCGAACGTATCCACCAGGAAGAGGTACTCCCTTCCGGGCACTAGCTCCAACCTGCTGTCCGCAAGCTGGAGTATCTCCAGCTCCTTCGTCTCCCCGGCCAACGGCCCGTTTCTGAAGGTTATCCGCATCGCGACCCGCTCGGTATCCCACCCGCTTGCATCCTGCAGGTCGAAGTCGCTGCTCCTCTCGAGCACCTCCTCAAGTCGGACGACGGCCGAGTCCTCCGTGTTCCACCTGCTTATCACAAGCAGGTCGGCGCCGCGCGAGGCCAGCCACGCTATAATCGGGGCCAGCATCAACAAGAACAGCGTATATTTCCCTAATTTTCTTACCATAATCTCCTCTTAAGGCGTCACTCCGACCGGGCGTCAAGCCAGTGGACAAACTCTTCCAGGTCGAGTGACCGCAGTTTTTCTCTAGTCGGAATCCCTTCGCCGGTCCACCCTCTGGCCGGGTAGTACTCCTTCAACTGGGCAGCCAGATCCGGAAGCGCGTCGGGAGACCCTCCGCTCCCCCTGGGCTCCTCGAGTATCCGGCCTGGCAGCGCGTCATCGTCCTGTGCAAGGCCGCAGGCGATGTTGAACACCCTCTTCAGGTTGAAGATCCTCTCTCCGGCGAGCAGAAGTTCCTCCGCGGTCATCTCCCACCCTGTGACCCCGTTGAGCCATGTGAGAATGTCGTCCATACGCGTCGCGGAGAAGGGAAACTTGCACATCTTCAGCGAGTCGAGCACCCCCATCATGTTCTGGAAGACGACGTTCATACTCCCCTTCCCTTCGTCAAGCGTCCTGTCCAGCACCTCGTTCACGCCAAAGTCGGGGTAGGTCGCGCTTCTCTCGAATGAGTAGGTGTAGCCCGACAGGTGGCACGCCCCCCTGTTCGAGGTCGCGTATCCCGCGGCCAGGCTCTTGTAGCATCGCGGGTCGTGGGCCGGGAGGTCCATGCCCTTGACGTGGATCGCGTACCTCGGGGCGTCTCCCCCGATGCGCTCGGCGGCCTTCCTCGTTCCCAGCGACAGCAGTCTCCCGACGCCCGTGCCGGCGGCGATGTCCGACAGCAGGCGGAGCATGGCCTCGCCGTCCCCCCAGCGGAGCGGGTAGCCGATGTCCCCCTCGGTCAGGATGCCCCTCTCGAAGAGCTCCATGGCGAAGGCCACGGTCGAGCCTGCCGAGATGGTGTCCATTCCGGTCCTGTTGCAGATGTCGTTTGCGCGGCCTATGACCTCGAGGTCGTCGACGAGGCAGTTGCTCCCCAGCATCCCGATGGTCTCGTACTCGGGGCCGGCACCCCTGATCCCGTCGAACTCGACGTCCCGCCCGCAGCGTATCGGGCACGAGACGCACCCCCAGTTGCCGGTCAACATCGTGTCCGCCATGAACTGGCCGGTAATCGACTGGACATTCTCCGGCCACGACCCCATGCTCCAGTTCTTTATCGGCAGGTCCCCGTTCCGCTCCGCCAGAGCGACTCCCCCCGCCGTGCCGAATCGCGTCATCGACTGGAGTTTCTCCATGTATATCTTGGCCATCTCGGTTGACTTTGCGCGTACCGCCTGCTCGTCGCGCATGGTCACCTTGGCGCTTCCCCGGGCCACCACCGCCTTCAGGTTCTTCGAGCCCATGACTGCGCCCATCCCGCCTCTGCCGGCTGCCCTGGCATTCCTGCCGTCGTGCATGATGTTGGAGAACAGCGCCATCCTCTCTCCCGCGGGGCCCACGCATGCGACCCCGGCCGGGCGACCCTCCATCTCCAAAAGAAGCTCCTCCGTCTCGAAAGTATCGCGACCCCAGAGTGCCGATGCGTCCTTGACCGTCACCTCTCCCTCGATCAGCGTCACGTAGACGGGCGACTTCGCCCTGCCCAGGAAGACCACGCCTCCAAAGCCGGACCTGCCCATGTGAAACCCGAAGGTGCCGCCGCAGTCCGACTCCCCGAACAAATCAGTGAGAGGCGACTTGGACGTCACGTGGTGCCTACCCGAGGTCGGTATCCCCGTCCCCTGGAAGGGACCGTTCGTGAAGATCAGCGGATTTTCCGGGGAGAGCGCGGCGAGCTTCGGAGAACCATACCTGAACAGCAGCCAAGTCCCGAGGCCCGAGCCTCCCAGGTATTTTCGAAGAAGCCCCTCCTCGGCCGTTATGCAGTCTACAGAGGACGTCGTCAGGTCGACAATCGCCACTCTCATGCCTGGCGAGCGGGACGCTAAAACACCCGACATCCGGAGGAGGGAGCCTGCGCGATCCTGTTCTCCCTTCAAAGCCAGTCACTCCTTTCTTCAGCGATGTGCAGCAGGCCGCCGAAACAGCTAAAAAAGCAGCGCACCCACCCCTCCCGCGCACAACAGGAGCAGCTGGGGGTAGCGCGAGAACAATCTAGTCCTGCTCAACAGGAGCAGAAGGGCCGACAGCACCAGCAACCTCCAGTCACGGACAAGCGGCCGGGCCACGACCCAGAAAGCCGCGAGCAACATCCCCGACACCGCCGGTCTGAGAGCCCTCCGAACCCTCTCCACGCCCCTTCTCAAATCTCCCGGAGCCCTCGACAGCAGGAACAGGAAGGAGACCAGCAGGGCAAGCGGCGCCAGGACGACGGACAGGGTGGCCAGGCAAGCTCCTGGCGTCCCCGCTATCCGGTAGCCGACGAAGGTGGCCGCGTTGATCGCCAGGGGTCCCGGTGTCATCTGGGCGAGGGAGACGACCTCGGAGAAGGCTCTCTCGCTCAACCACCCCCTCGAGACCACGAGCTCGTAGTGAATGAACGGTATGGTCGCAAGCCCCCCGCCGAACGCGCCCAACCCGATCCTGGCGAACACGGATGCCAGCGAGAGCAATGTACTCGTCATCGGCCGCCACCGCCAAGAATCAGCCGAAAAAGGACCCCTGAGGCCAGAGCTATGAAGGGGTGGACCCCGGCCGCCAGGATAAGAGCGGCCGTGAGCGCGATGACGCACGCATCTCTCCACCCGCCGCCAGATGACCGCGCCATGTTGAACACGACCTGCCCGATTATAACCGCCACGGCGCAGGACGCCCCGAGAAAGAAAGATGAGACGCGCGGCTCGCCCATGTAGCGCACCAGCAGGCCGGCGAGCAACAGGATGACAAGGAAGGGCGGAAGGACCGTCCCCGTCACTGCCCACGCCGCGCCAGCCACACCAGCGACGCGCTTCCCCGCGAGGAAGGACATGTTGACCGCTACGGGTCCGGGAAAGGCCGTGGCTAGAACCATCATGTCCGAGATCTCCTCGTCCGACAGATGTCCGGTCGCCCTGAGCTCCTTCTCTATAAACCCGAGCATTACAATACCTCCGCCAAAGGTGAAGGCACCGATCCTAAGGAACAGAAAAAATACCGAAAGCGCCGACATGCCTCGTCAGCTCTTTAAAGGGACGGACGTCTCGGACAAGCGCGGCATCCCGGCCAGGGGGCCGTTAGACCACATACGGCGAAAGGAGCTCCGAGAGCTCGGCCTCGATCATCTCGTTGTACCTGCCACGTCTGTAGTCTATCACCAAGGCCGATCTCTCCTCCGCGTCGAGATCCCGCATCTCCTCCCTCAAAACCCTTGGCAACTCCACGTAGCTTCCCGAGGGGATCCCTTCCTTGCCGCAGAACAGCAGCGTAGGCACTCTCGCGACACCCGTCAGCTCCTCCAGCAGTTTTTCGTTGGACGTCCGCGGGAACACAGTGAGGCCTATCGCCTTGCTCAGCTCCGTCATACGGCGGGCAAATGGCATGAATACCACCGAATCCGGACAGTACACCTCGGCAAACGCGGCCAGACGGAGCGTGCGCTTAACACTCCGTACAAGTCCCTCGAACGACTGCGAGAAGCGCGTGCGCGAGCACGCCCTGACCTGACGGTCACGCTCCTCGGCGTAACCTTTTTCCAGATACTCCTCGAACGAGTAGCCCTTTGAGAAATCAAGCATCCGCAACACCTCCACATCCACTTCAGCCTTCACAGGCGCTCTCTCTTAAGATAACGATATACGGTGGCCTCAGAGACGCCCAGGCGGTCTGCGACCTTTGCCACGGCCCCCTTCATTGAGAACAGGTGGCGCGTCTTGAGCATGCTCACCAGTCGCGCCCTCTCGTCCGGGTTCATCTCCGCCGGAGGAGACGACATCTCGCTCGATGCCTGTTCTATCAGCACGTCCATGATGTCCTCGATATTGGAGTCAGAGTCGGCCTCAAGTACCGCATCCAATGGCATTGAGGGAGCCGGGGCGTCGTCCGAGGCCCCGATCAGATCGCGAACCTTCGCGTGGAGGAAGTCGTGCAGCCTCACCAGGTCCGATACGTCGTGATTCGCGCATATCATGCCGCACAGTTCGCCTGTCTCGTCCTTTATGAAGAAGGCGTGCGATTTAAGGATGCGGCCGTCCCTGGTCTTGTCAACGTGCACCACCATGTCGTCCGTATAGGCCCCGCTGCGGACCAGTTTAACGAAGGCCGGCGCGTAACCCGACATCGTGCCGCCTACCGCTCGGCCGCTGATGTGCCCGTTCCGGATGGCCACTATCGACGCCTCGGGACGAGACAGATCGTGCAACACCAGCTCGCAGTCGGGACCGCAAACCTCCGCGAAAAAATCCAGTATGGGGATGAACTTCTTTATAAACCCGGCCCGGCCGGGATCCGCATGCGTTGAACTATCCAATATTATACCTTCCCTTCGATAGGAGAAGCGGGGGAATGCAAGGATACATACCACGTCGAGGATGATCTGTAAAGACCGGGATTCTGAGGGCATTGACAAAGCGTTCCATTGAGTTTAGCATAATCCTGTCGGATACTATATCTGATGGTTTGTGCCTTAATGACAAGTGGAGGTGAGTGTTGAATGAAAACGCGTGTTGTGACGTTGGCGTTCTTGGTCGTCTTCCTGTTTGTCGGCTGTTCTTCTGCCGGGGAGGTGATCAAGGTGGGCTACCTGGCCGGGATCACCGGAGATTTCGCCGCCTATGGTCAGCCGGAGGTCAACGCGGTGTTGCTGGCGGCGGATGAGATCAACAGTAATGGCGGCGTTCTGGGAAGGCAGATCGAGGTTGTGGTCTACGACTACAAATCGCGCGCGGAGGATGCGGTGAATGCGGCGAGAAGGCTGATCGACCACGACAAGGTCGTCGCCATACTGGGATCCGCGGCTAGCGGGCCGAACATCGCCACCGCCCCGATCGTCACCCGCGCCGGCATTCCGCAGATCGGCACTCTGTCCACCAACCCCCTGGTCACGGTGGACGAGAGCGGCAAGGTCAAGCCCTACATGTTCCGCATCTGCTTCATCGACCCGTACCAGGGGCGCCTCATAGGCTACTTTGCCGCTAAGGAGCTGGGCAAGACCAAGGCCGCCATTCTTTACGACGTGGGAAGCGACTACTCCCACGGATTGAGGGAGCACTTCATCAGCAGCTTCGAGGAGTTCGGAGGGACGGTGGTCGCGGATTACGCCTTCCGCGGCGGGCAGGACGTGGACTTTCGGGCCCAGCTAACCAGGATCAAGGAGACCGACGCGGAGGTCCTGGTGCTGCCGAACATAGGGAAGGACCTGGCGCTGCCGATCAAGCAGGCCAGGGAACTAGGCATGGACGACATCATTTTCATCGGCGGGGACGGCTACGGGGAGTTCATGGTCGAGATAGCCGGAGAGGCTCTTGAGGGATCGTACTGGATGTACCACCTTGCGCGCCAGGATCCGCTGATGAAGCCCTTCTTCGACTCCTACAGGGAGAAGTACGACGACGAGTGCAAGGAGTTCGCCATAGCCGTGCTGGCGTACGACAGCCTGTACTGGCTGGCCGACGCGATCGAGCGCGCTGGCAGCGACGACCCGAAGGCCATCAGGGACGCGCTTGAGGCCACCAAGGACGTCAAGCTCCACCACGCAACTCTCACGATCGACCCCGCGACCCACAACCCGATCGACAAGGACGCCGTCGTGCTCACCGTCAAAAACGGCGAGAGCATCTTCTACAAGAGGATAAAGCCCGAGTAGACGGCCTGTCGGCCGACCGGAGCTCGGTACGGAGAAAAACGGGAGTTCAGCCGCCAGGCCACGGGCTGCTGAACTCCTTTTTTTTCGTCGTCCGCTCGCGGTCGTCTACTCCCCCGCCAGCTCGACTATTGCCCTCGCCATAATATGGGCGTTCTTCATGATGTCGTCGACCGCCCAACGCTCGTCCTCCTCGTGAACCCTGTACGACTGGCCGGGGAAGACGGGGCCGAAGGCCACCACGTTCGGCATCGACTTCGCGTAGGTGCCTCCCCCGATGGCGAGGAGCCCCGCCTCCTCGCCGGTGACGTCCGAGTAGGCCTTCTGCAGGGCCTTCACGAGCCTGGACTCGGGCGGGACGAACAGCGGAGCGGCCGACTCGGCGCCGTCGACGGACACTCCCCCCTCGGCAAGGGCCCTGAGCAGAGGCCCGGTCACGGCATCCTCCGACACTGTCACGGGGTACCTGATGTTGAGCGTAAAGCGCACCCTCCCGGCATTGAGTCCCACCACTCCGACGCAAGCAGTCAGGGGGCCGGAGACCTCGTCGCCCATGGCTATGCCGAGCGATCTCCCGTCGGTCTCGAAGCCGACCAGCCGCGAGAAAGCCCTGAAGAAGTCGCCCTGCTCATCGCGCAGCCTCAACCCACTCATGAAGTCCGAGAGGCAGGCGAGTGCGTTTACTCCCTTCTCGGGCGTGCTGCCGTGCGCTGGGCGACCCTTGGCGACTACGGTCACCCTGTCGCCGGACCCGTCCCAATCGACCTTTACGGAACCGCCCTCCGGCCCCTTCCATGCTGTGGCGGCATCGGCGATCCTCCTGCCGCATTCGGGGTCAGGAATAGCCACCTCGGCTCTAACCTCGGCCATCACCACGTTCGACGCGACGCCGCCTGAGAGCGACAGCACCCTCATCCCTCCCGACGGGGTGAACGGCATCGACAGAGTATAGGTGAGTATCCCCTTCTCCGCGTTGATGATCGGGTATTCCGCATCGGGGGTGAAACCGGCCACGGGCAGCTCCTCTCCCGCCTCCACGTAGCGTTTCATGCACTTGCTGCCCCTCTCCTCGTTCGTGCCGAAGATCACGCGGACCCTGCGCTTGAGCTTCATGCCGGAGTCGAACACCGCCTTCGCGGCGAACAGGGCTATCATGACGGGGCCCTTGTTGTCGATGACCCCCCTGCCGTACAGCATACCGTCCTTGAGCTCCCCGCCCCACGGGTCGACGCTCCAGCCGTCCCCCTCGGGGACGACGTCGAGGTGTCCGAGGACCGCCACCATCTCGGGTCCCTCCCCCATCTCCGCCCAGCCGGCCACGTTGTCCACGTTTTTGGTTCTGAACCCCATCTTCTCGGCGAAGGCCAAGGTCCAGTCCAGCGACCTCCTCGGGCCGGCACCGTAGGGCGCGCCTTCGACGGGATCGCCGCCGACGCTGGGGATGCGCAGGCACCCCTGGATCGCAACTACAATGTCGTTCTTCATGGAATCGATCTTGCTAGAGAGCATTGACAATCCTCCTACGTTGGTTTCAGCTTCAGGCTCCGGGATATCGCTCCCTCGGGGCCGGAATGCGCTTAATTGTGCTAAACCTTCTTCAGCAACTCCCGTCCGGCCACCTGCACCGGGTCCCACGCCATGGAGAACGGCGGAGCGTAGCCGAGGTCGAGATCGACGAGCTCCTCGACCGTCATGCCCGCTGCGAGGGCCGTGGCTATTATGTCGACCCTCTTGGCTGCGCCCTGGCCTCCCACGATCTGCCCCCCGATAAGCCTGCGCGAGCCCTCCTCCGCCAGCAGCTTGACGTACATGTTCTCGGCGCCGGGAAAGTATCCTGCCCTGGTCTTCGTCTTGATCACTACTGACTGAAAGCGCCTGCCCTCCTCCTCCGCCTCCCTGGTCGAGAGGCCGGTGCGAGCCACCTCGAACGAGCAGTGCTTGCTCATGGCGGTCCCTAGCACGCCCTTCAACGCGGCCCTCCCTCCCCCAATCGAGATCCCGGCGACCCGGCCCGACTTGTTGGCCACGGTTCCGAGGGCTACCCAGAACGGCTTGCCGGTGACCAGGTGAGTGGTGGAGGCGCAGTCACCCGCCGCCCAGACCGCGGGGTGGGAGGTGCGCATGCTCTCGTCGACGGCTATGGAGTTCCTGACGGACAGCTTCAGCCCCGCCCTCTCGGCCAACTCCGAGTTCGGGCGCACACCAAGGCCCATGACAACTATGTCGGCCGGGATGCTGCCGCCCTCGGTGATGACGCTGCGGACGCCTCCCCCCTCCGTGCCGAATCCCAGCAGGGTCTCCCCCAGGCGTAGGTCCGTGCCGATGCCCCTGATAGCCCCGGCGATATGCTCCGCCATGTCGGGGTCGAAGGTGCTCATCACCTGCGGGGCCCTGTCGATCAACGCGGTCTTTATATTCCTGACGCAGGCGAAGGCCTCCGCCATCTCCAGTCCGATGTAGCCCCCGCCGATCACCACCGCCCTGCCCGGCCTCCGCTGGTCGATGAATTTTCGCACCGCTATGCCGGTCTCCAGCACGCCGAGGCTGAACACTCCGTCGGCCTCGATGCCGTTGAGCCTGGGCAGCACGGGGCTAGCACCCGTCGCCAGCAGCAGTTTGTCGAATCCGTCCTTGAACTCGGCGCCTGTAGCCAGGTTTCGCACGGTCACCCTACCGGCGTCGAGATCCAGATCCGTCACCTCGTGCCTGACATTGACGACGATATTCTGTCGCTCGAGGAACTCCGCCGGCGTTCGCACGAGGAGGCTGTCCTTCGACTCCACCAGGCCGGCGACGTAATAGGGAATGCCGCATGCCGAGTAGGATGGGTAACCGCTCCTCTCATAGACTACGATATCCGCATCCGGCAGAAGATTCCTCGCCTGCCCCGCCGCGGACATCCCGGCCGCGTCCCCTCCCACTATGATAATGCGCTCCTTAGCCATTTTTGTCACCTCCAGCTTTTTGTTCTCCACTCTACAGAGTATAAACCAACCGCTACTAGAGGAGGTTCTTTCTCCTGTACACCGGCAGGGAGAGCTCGTGCATGCGGGGCCACGATCGCAGCAGCCAAATCCCGATTAGAAGCGCGGACGTGCCCCCGGCAAGCAGAACGTTCGGGGCGCCGATCAGAGAGGCGGCCCAGCCGTAGTTGAGGCTGCCAAGGGGTGTGATGTCGGTGGCGCAGACTATGAACAGGCTCATTACTCGGTTTCGCTTGTCGTCGTCCACCAGCGTCTGTACCAATGTATTGCATGAGACCAGCGACGAGACCATGAAAAACCCGAGGCACACCATCAGCGGGATCGAAACAACGAGGCGACCGGATCGCGAGAAGATGATCATGCTGACCCCCATGAGTGCGCACGACACAGCCATCGTCCTGCCAAGTCCCACGGGGGACTTGCGCAGGGCCAGTCGGATGGAGCCTGCCAACGCGCCAAGGCCGGCTGCGCCGGTCAGAAAGCCGAGGGTGCGGGGGCCCCCTCCTAGAATCTCGCGGGCGAACACCGGAAGAAGCACCATGTAAGGAAAGGCGAAAAAACTCACCAGCGCTATGGCCGAGAGATAGTTGCGCAGCGGGACAAAGCCTGTCACGTAGCGGATCCCCTCCATCATGCCGTCCATGACGCCCTTCCTGGCCGTCTCCGACACCAGGGGCCGTCTGAAACGCATCAGGTAGAGGGCCGCGAGGGTGGCGGTGTAGGCCGATGCGTTAAGCAGGAAGCAGACGCCCTCGCCGACCAGTGCTATCACCATGCCCGCTATCGAGGGGCCGATGAGCCTGGTCACGTTGAACAGAGAGGAGGTGAGGGCTATTCCGTTGCCCAGGTCTCGCTCGTCCTCCACCAGCCTGATCGTGAAGCCCTGGCGGGCCGGGATCTCGAACGAGTCCGAGACACCTATGATCGCGGCCAGCGCAAGGATGTGCCAGTACTGCACTAACCCGGTCAGGGTCAGTACCGCCAGCGACAGGGCGTGCAGCATGCTGACCGTCTGGCATACCATGATGATCCTTCTGAGGTCGCGCCCCTCGAGGAAGGCCCCGGTGAAGGAACCGAACAGCAGCACGGGGATCTGCGTCATGAAGTCCACCGTGCCGAGCAGCAGGGGAGAGCCTGTGATCCTGTAGACCAGCCAGCTCATGGCCAACCTCTGCATCCACAGCCCGGACAGGGAGACAATCTGGCCCATGTAGAACAGCCTGAAGTTCCTGTGCCTGAACGCGCCGAAGAGGGCTCCCGTCCGTGCTGCCGACATCTCAGCGCCCCTTCCACTCGGCTAGGTACTTCTTCAGGAAGCGGGAGGGATTGTAGGACTCCTTGGCCTGGCGCAAGCCCTCCTCGCCCATGTCCTGCTCCCTGTTTATCCAGGCGTAGCCGGCGCACGACCGCTCGACAAAGGCCTGGTTGATGGCCTGATAGACGCCCTTGTAGTCGGCCAGCCCCTTCTCGAAGTGCACCACCACCATGTCGTCCGTCATGGGCTCGCCCACGGAGTAGGCGACCATGAAGTCCTTCACGTACAGGGCGCCGCAGACGAGGCCCGGCAGGCTGTCCCAGTTGCGCAGCACCCGGGCGATCGCGTGGTTCTCCGCCCGGAGGCCGGGGATATCGTCGCAGTTCTTCCACTCGCACCAGAGCTGCTGCATCTCGAGCACCTCGTCCACGTCCCCTTCCGCGAGTCGCCGGTATTCCGATTCGTACTCGCGCCGGAACTGTCTCACGAGGTTCTTCTTCTTGTGAAAGCGATTGCCGCGCAGGTCGGCCAGATCGGTCGCCGAGTAGACATACTCCCACTCCGAGCGCTGGTCCTCCAGTCGGACGCCGTCCCCCAGTCGCTCGCGCCAGATGGAGGCCAAAGCCTCCGGGACGCGGTGGAACGTCATTCCGCCTGGGAAGAGATCCCGCATGATCCGCTCCCAGTCGGCGTTCTCCCAGTCCCCCACCGGCGCCCAGCATGTCGTTCCGTGGCGGGTCACGCGCGGCCAGAACAGGTCTTCGGCCCCGGCAAGCTCATAGCCGCGCTCGTCGGACCAGGCCCAGATATTTACGAAGGTGTAGTCCGAGGTCCTGTTGGAACAGGCCTCGAAAAGGCGGTTGTAATCATCCCTGACTTCAAGGGATAGCGGACGGTACTCCAACGGCATGAGATTGCCTCCCGATAATGTGATTTCCTATGTCAGTCGCCCAAAGCAAAGCCTGCGGGACGATTATACCGCAGGCTTTGCTTTGGAGCTCCATATTCGGGGCCGACGGCCCCTGTTAGACGCCTCAGCCCCTGCTGTCGGAGCTGTCCACGAACTCCGCGTCCACCACGTCGCCGCTCTCCCCCGACTGCGCCTCGCCTCCGTGCGTCCCGGCGGCAGGAGAGGCCAGGATCTGCAGCATCTGCTTGATATCCGACGAGGCCACCCTGATGGCGTCGAGGGAGGCGTCCTCCCTGGAGAGGATGGACTTGCCCTCGTCCGCCAGGCTACGCGCGCGAGCCTTCTCGCTCTCGCGACGCGATTCGCCCTGCTGTTCTATCGCCCTCTCCAGCTGGTAGACCAGGCTCTCCAGTTCGTTCCTCGCCTCGGCCGTCTCCTTCCTCTGCTTGTCCTCGGCGGCGTGCTCCTGCGCCTCCCGGATCATGCGATCAACCTCGGACTTGTCCAGGTTGGTCGAGCCGTTTATCGTGATTCGCTGCTCCTTGCCGGTATCCTTGTCCTTGGCCGTCACGTTCAGAATCCCGTTGGCGTCCACGTCGAAGGTCACCTCGATCTGCGGCAGCCCCCTCGGCGCCTGGCGTATCCCCTCCAGCTTGAAGTTGCCGAGTATTCGGTTGTCGCGCGCCATCTCGCGCTCACCCTGCAGCACTACTATGTCCACCGCCGGCTGGTTGTCCGCCGCGGTCGAGAAGACCTCGGTCTTCCTGCACGGGATGGTGGTGTTCTTGTCTATGAGCTTCGTCATCACAGCGCCCATGGTCTCCACTCCGAGAGAGAGCGGGATCACGTCGAGCAGCAGAACATCCTTCATCTCGCCGCTGATGATGCCGGCCTGGACAGCCGCCCCCACCGCGACTACCTCGTCGGGATTGACAGACATGTTCGGCTGCTTGCCGCCGGTCAGCTTTCGCACCAAGTCCTGGACCGCCGGAATACGCGTCGAGCCGCCCACCAGGACGACCTCGTCGATATCACCCTCGGAGAGCCTCGCCGCGGCAAGAGCGTCCTTGACGGGGCCGGTGCACCGCTCCACGAGGTGGGCTGTGAGCTGGTCGAACTTCGCCCTCGTGATGCTCATATTGAGGTGCTTGGGGCCGTTCGCGTCCGCCGTTATGAAGGGCAGACTTATCTCCGTCCCGGCCCTGGACGACAGCTCGCACTTGGCCTTCTCCGCCGCTTCGTAAAGCCTCTGGAGGGCCTGCTTGTCCTTGCGCAGGTCTATGCCGTTCTCCTTGCGGAACTCGTCGGCGATCCAGTCGACTACCACCTTGTCGAAGTCGTCCCCGCCGAGATGGGTGTCGCCCGACGTGGAGAGCACCTCCACCACGCCATCGCCTATGTCGAGTATCGACACGTCGAAGGTCCCCCCGCCGAGGTCGAACACCATGATCTTCTGTTCCTTCTTCTTGTCCAGCCCGTACGCTAGGGCCGCTGCGGTGGGCTCGTTGACCACGCGGAGCACATTGAGGCCGGCTATCGTCCCGGCGTCCTTGGTGGCCTGGCGCTGCGCGTCATTGAAATAGGCGGGGACCGTGACCACCACGTCCGTTATCTTCTCGCCGAGGTAGGCAGACGCGTCGCTGACCAGCTTGCGCAACACCGATGCGCTGATCTCCTCCGGCGCGTACTCCTTGCCGCCAACGGAGAACCTCACCGCCCCGTTAGGGCCCTCGGTAACCCTGTAGGGCACTATCTTGAGCTCCGATTCCACCTCGTTGTACTTTCTTCCGACGAAGCGCTTGACGGAGAACAACGTGCCGTCGGGATTCAAAGTTGCCTGCCTCTTGGCCAGCGAACCGACCAGGCGCTCGCCATCCTTGGAGAAGGCCACGACCGAAGGGGTCGTCCTGCCCCCCTCGGCGTTGGCGATTACCTCCGGAGAACCTCCCTCTATGACGGCGATTACGGAATTCGTGGTACCGAGATCTATGCCGACTGCCTTCTTCATATTGCATCCCCCCGATTTCTTTGACTATTACTGACTAAGGATATTATACACGGATTTTCCCCTCTGTCAATAATGGTCAGAGAACTGGAGATAGAAGATTCCGGGCGCGATCGGTTACTCTGACGGCGTGACCCGAAGTCCTCCCCTTGCGTCCTTCGTGGGGAAGGATCTCCTCTCGACCATGAAAAAGACGCGCTCGGCTATATTGATGACGTGATCCCCGGCACGCTCCAGATGCCTTGCCACCCAGAGCTCCGCGGCCCCGGTCTCCACTGCCTGCACACCGCCGCCGGGGTGCACGACGGCGTCCTTTAAAAAGTCGGTGTAGCACTGGGCATACAGGGCGTCCACTTCGTCGTCGCGCTCCCAGAGGGCGGCCGCCATGTTTTTATCCTCGTTCTTGAAGGCGCCCACCGCCTGTTTGAACATCTCCTTCACCAATCCGAGCATCTCCAGCAAGGACTCCCTGCGCGGGTAGGGCACTTTCTCCCCCACCCTGAGGGCTTTCTCGGCGATATTCACAGCCTGGTCGCCTATTCTCTCGAGGTCGGTTATGATTTTGAGCACCGCCAGAATAAAGTAGAGCTCCTCCTTGGCCGGCGAGCGCATCGCTATCGATCCGAGGCACTCCTGGTCCACTTGGCTCTCCATGGCGTCGATCAGGTCGTCGTCCTCCACCACCTTGCGGGCAAGCGCAGCGTCATGGTTCAGGAAGGCGAAGACTGCGTTTTCGAGAAGGCTGGAGGCGCTCTTCCCCATTTCCACGACAAGGGAGACTATGCGCTCCCTGTCGGATTCGTAAAGGATGGACTGTATCTCAGCGTTTTTCGTCACCCGGGCTTCCTCCCTCTTATCCAAGACTTTAGCCAGCCTCACGGTAGCGGTTGGCCTCTCCTCTCGCCACCTCGAGAGAGGTCCTGACCAGCAAAAAGACCTGGGACATGAAGTCGAGCAGGGGCGCCAGCTCTCTTCTGTTTATTGCGTCCACTCCCAGCCTGAGTCTCACGCGCCTGTCCAGCTCCTCGTACTCCCTTGCGTAGCGTCCCGCGTCCGCCGCGAAATCCGCATCGGCAAGGGCGAAGGCCCTAAGCGCCATGCGGATATTCGTGAGTGCGAGAAAAGCAAGCTTCTTCCAGGTATCCTCGCCCATCTCCCTGGCGAACTGCTCTGCCACCCCTGCCTCGCTCAGCAGCCTAAGCTCCCCCGTCAGTATCTTGGACATCTGGCGGAAGGATACCACCGAGTACGACACGCTGGAATAGGTGGCCATCAATTCGTCGTCGTCCGAGGGCACGCGGATCCTGAACATGTACTCCTGGCAGGACTCGGACAGGCTGTCGATCGCGGACGGCAGCTCCTCCAGCCCCTCGGGGCTCTTCTTCGAGAGAAACAGCGCCTGGCAGTACATCTCAATATAATTGGCGAGCCGGATGATCTCCTTCGACAACAGCAGTATGGCGAGAGCCGGAACGTCCGCGAGCTCTTCGTCCAGGTAGACCGGCTCTCCAAGTCTCTCCTCCTCCCCGCGCTCCATCAGGTGGTCCGTCAGGCGGGCGAGCCAATCGGACAGGGGGTAGAATACCAGCGAGTTGAACAGTGCCACGCCGAACTGCACCTGGAAGACCAGCAGGGCGTGATCCGCTGTGCTGGAGGCTATGAGGTCCTGCGCGAACGAGTAGAAGGGGATGACGATCGCGACCCCCAGGATCTTGTAGATCAGGGTGCAGATTCCGAGTTTCTTGGCGTTGTGCCGGCCTACGAAAGCCGCCAGGACCACGGTGATGCGAGCCGCGCAGACTATCGGCAGAAAAGTGGATACGGGTAGAGCCCCCGCGTCGGCCAGCGTTATCACCAGGGCGAGGACTGCGGAATTGCTCTGGAGTATGGTGGTGGCCACGAAGGCTACCGATCCGATGAGCCATGGGTTGCTGCTGGTCACTGTCAGGATGTCGCTGAACCAGGGGGCGTGGAGCAGGGGCGGCACGCCTATTTTCAGGATATACATGCCAATTAGTACTATCGAGACCCCCTGGAGGACGTAGCCGGTCCGGAAGACGTTCCTCTTGCCGAACCTCACCATGAGGTAGCTGATGCAGAACAGCAGCGGCGAGTAGACCGCTATGTTCATGCTCAGCAGGAAGGTGACGAACGTACCTCCTACGCTCGTCCCCATCATCACTACTACCGAGCCTGCGAAGGAGAGCATCCCGGCGTCGACGAAGCCCACGGCGAAGGCGGTGCCCAGCGTGCTGCCCTGCGCTATGGCCGCCAGCCCGACACCGAACAGGAAGGCCATGGGCTTCTTCTGAGTGAACCGAAGCAGCAGTTCCTTGGCCTTGTCACCGAAGCTCGTGCCGAACGCTATGGTAGTCTGCTCAACCCCGTAAAGAAACAGGGCCAGGCCGCCAAGGATGTTGACGACGGCGAAGAACTGGGCGGTCATGCCTTGGCCTCGCGAGCCTTCTTAAAATCCCTGACGAAAGGCACTATCATGGACAGCAGCGCCAGCGACAGCAGCACGAGCGACAGCGGGCGTTTGAGGAACAGGGAGAAGCCGCCCATCATGAGGGTCGTCCTGAGGTTCTTCTCTATCATAGTCCCCAGTATCATACCGAGTACAATCGGCGACACGGGGATCTTGCTCCTCGACAGCAACCAGCCCAGTATGCCGAACGCAAGGCAGACGCCCACGTCGAACAGCGACGATCGGACCGCGTAGCTGCCAATGAAGGAGAAGGCGAATATCATGGGGTAGAGCAGCTTCTTTGGTATGAGCGCCGCCCTTATCCAAAGCCGCGCTCCCAAAAGGCCGAGGAACAGGAGGATGATATTGGCCACGAACAGGCTGGAGAACAGTGTGTAGACTACCTCCGGGTGTCGAGTGAACAGCTCTGGCCCCGGCTGAAGGTTGTGGATCATCAGAGCCCCGATGAGTACCGCTGCGGACGAGCTGCCGGGAATGCCGAGGGTCAGCAAGGGAACCAGCGCCCCGCCCACAGAGGAGCTGTTCGACGCCTCGGCCGCCGCGACACCCTCGGGGGCCCCCTTGCCGAAGCTCTCCGGATCCTTGCTGAGGCGCTTTTCAACGTCGTAGGCTATGAAGGAGGCGATAGTCCCGCCGGCGCCGGGGAACACACCTATGACAGTGCCCAGCACCCCGGCCCGGATCATGGAGTACTTCAACTTCAGGTAGTCGCGGACCGACGGCCAGGGGGACTTCTGTTTGTCCGGCTTCGCCGGGGGCAACGCGACCTCGCCCGTCTCGATGCCGGTGAAGACCTCGCTCAGGGCGAACAGGCCTATGAGCACCGGTATGAAGGAAAAACCGTCGTACAGCCTGATCACGTCGAACGTGAAGCGGCTTACTCCGCTGAGCGGGTCTATTCCGATGGTGTTCAGCAGCAGGCCTAGCATGACGGCGACGAAGGACTCAAGCCAGCGCCCCCCGCCAAGAGAGGCAATCGTAGACAGACCCAGGATCGCAAGGGCGAAATACTCCGCAGGCCAGAACTTTAGCGCCATCCGTGCCAGGGGCCCGGCGAACAGCACCAGTATGATTATTCCGACGAACCCGCCGACCACCGAGGCTACAAGCGAGATCCCAAGGGCGGTCCCGGCCTGCCCCTTCCTGGTCAGGGGGTAGCCGTCGAACGCAGTCACCACGGCGGACGGAGTCCCTGGGGTATTGATCATCACGGCGGTTATCGACCCGCCGTAGTTTGACGCGAGGTAGATCGCGCACAGCAGCACCAACCCCATCGTAGGCGTCATCCCGAAGGAGAATGGGAGCAGCAGGGCCACCGCCATAGAGGGGGATATCCCAGGCATCGCCCCGGCGAGTATGCCGATGATGACCCCCACGGTTATGATCACTATCGGGTAGACTCCCGCAAGGACCGACAGCCCGTCCAACAGGTGGGAAAGAAGTTCCATTCGGCACTCCCCCTATCCGAATAAAATGCCCGTCGGCAGCGAAAGCATCAGCACGCGGACGAACACGAACCAGGAGAACAGCGTCCATCCGCCCGCCAATGACAGAAGAACGAGCGGACGTCTCTCTCCGAAGAGCAGCAGGAGAAGCAGGATCATGGAGGCCGATGAAACGAGGTAACCGGCGTAATCCATTCCCCAGAGCGAAAAGGCGACGACGCCCGCTGTCAGCAGGACTTTTTTAACGTCGCCGGTCTTCGGATCCTCGGGTGCCCTCTCATGGAGCGTGAGCCTGAGCATTTCGAGCGTAAACAGCGCCAGCCCCGCGGCCCAAAGCCTGGGGGCAATTCTCGCGCTGCTCCCCACCGCCTCCACCTCCCTGACCCCGAAGGATAGGATGAAGAATCCCGACGCGATAAATAAAAGCGAAAAACATATCACCAGGCGTCCCCTGTAGCGCTTCAGCCTGCCGCGCGAGACGAGAAATGAAAGGCCTGCCACGGCCAGGTAGGCGGCAATCCAGGCGGGGAAGCTTCCGTGGCCGCCCAGGTAGACTACCAGCTCTTCCATACGAACACCTCCCGCATGATAATGAATTTTGTAGCGCCGCAAAAAGCGGACTTTGTCACTTCAGCATCCGTCCCGAGCCAGCGTCCGGTGCCAAAGTTGCAGCCAAGGCTGCGACGGCACCGGGCAGACATACGGCCTACCGCCTCGTTGAAGAAAGGTGCGGGGCCGCACTCTCCCGCGACACCCCGCACCCTTTCGATCGTGCCCGTATGGCAGTTTGCGGTTGCGACTACTTGATCAGCCCGAATTTCCTAAGATAGTGTTCGAAATCCTCGATGTCCTTCTTAACCTGGGCATTGAACTCGGTGCGACCGTAATCGGTAACGTCGATGCCGTCCTTCTCCAGGAACTCTCTCCAGTCCGGGTCGGACGCAACCTTCTTGAGGAGCTCTTCCCACCAGGCCATGGCCTCCTCGGGAGAGCCCTTCTTCATCGCGAACCCGCGCCACATAACTTCGTCGTCAAGGCCTGCGATTCCGAGCTCCTTGAACGTGGGGGCGTCGGGGAACTGCTCGAGCCTCTCCGGCCTGGCCACGGCTATGATGTTGAACCCCTCGCGGCCCCCGATATCCGCCGGGTTTCCGACGTACACCGCGCCCTGTCCGCTCAGCAGGGCCATCATGGCCTCGGGGCCGGTGCTGTAGGGGATCCACTTTCCGTCGACCCCGGCCTTGTCCCAGACCTTCATGGCCATCAGGTGATCGTTGCCCCCGGCCGCGGGCCCCGTCCAGAGTTGTCCGCCCTTCTTGTCCACCGCGTCCTTGTGCACGGACTCCCAGCTGTTGAGCGGGCTGTCCTTGGCGGCGATCAGGCACTCCGGGTCGCGCATCAGCAGCGCGATCCACTCGAAGCCCCAGATGAACTCGTCCGACTCCTGCTTGTTATGCATAGAGGTCAGGACCTTCGCAATGTTGGATGTCGTAGCCGCGAAGACGGTGTAACCGTCCGCCGGCTGCTCCAGAACCGCGCGCATGCCTATCAGGCCGCCCGCGCCCTCCTTGTTCTCGACCACGAAGGTGGCATCGGTATACTTCGAGGCGATCGAGACGAACTTCCTGCTGGTCACATCCATGAGCCCGCCAGGCCCCACGTAGTTGACCACGTGAATCGGCTTCTCGGGGTAGGCCCCGAAGGCCGCCGCCGGAACCAGCGCCGTCAGGAGAACAAAGCACAGAACTGCCGCAATACGTTTCATCAACAGCACCTCCCAAAATATTTGAGGAAACATACCCACTCCGCACCCTCGCCATCCGATCGTGCGGTCCCGACCGGGACGACCGCCACTACCCCTCGTTGGCGGAGAACAGCTCGAATGCCAGCCCGTGCCTCAGCCCGCGGTCACTCACCGTGAACGACGACACCGCGAAGGCGTCAAGCAACGCGCGCACGATACAGGCGCCCGCGAGAATCACATCGGCCCGCTTCGGCTGCAGTCCCACAACCCCGCGCCGCTCCTCCAGGGTCATCCCAGAGAACAACTTGATCATCCCATCTATATCTTCGAGTGTCAAGACCGATCCCTGCACCACGTCCGGGTCGTACACCTCCATGCGATGCTTCACCGAGGCCAGGCTTGTCACCGTCCCGCCGAGCCCCACCAGGATCGATGGTCTGCCCTCCGCCCCTCCCTTGGCTAGGCTGCTGCGTATCTCTGCGAACGCCCCCTCGACAGAGCCTTCTGCGACAGGGTCGTCCGCGAAGAACTCCTCGGTTATGCGGACCGCCCCGAGGGGGAGGCTGAACTTGCGTTGTATCTGCGGGCCTTTCCCGAAGATGAACTCGGTGCTCCCTCCTCCCGTGTCGAAGGCGACGAGATCCGCGTCTCCAACCGGGAGCCCGGACAGGACCGCGAGGTACGAAAGGCGGGCCTCCTCCTCCCCCTCGATCACGCGAAGGGTCAACCCGGTAAGATCCTTGACCCTCGAGATGAAATCCGCCGCGTTCGTCGCAGTGCGAAGGGCCATGGTGCCCACTATCTCTGGCGATGAAACTCCCAGTTTCTCCGCCTCCTCGACGAAGTTTGCCACGGAGCGAGCGTTCCTTTCGAGGGGCTCCGCGCCGATCCTTCCCGTCTCCCTCAGCCCCTCGCCCAGGCGGGCTATGTCGTTCCTGTCCACCACCGTCTCAAGCGAGCCATCCGGCTTCCTCCCGGCTACGTGGAACTTTATGGAGTTCGTGCCGACATCTATGACGGCCTTGAGATTCCCCATGGCCTACGCCATCCCGACGGACTTCTTCATTGCCTGGATGTAATTTATGTTGGGAAGCGACTCCAGGGCCAACTCGCGCACCGTCTTCATCACGACCTCCGTGTCCTCGTGCTCCACGCAGATCGTCCTCAGCTCGACTCCGTCGAAGTCGGTGTCGGCTATCTCAACAATTGCGCCGTTTATCACGTAGATGTAGCGCTTCTTCTTTACGTGAACCAGCCTGAGATTCTGGTTCGGGCGGACTATCTCGTTCAAAAACTGGTCGAAAGTGTAGACTCTCTTGCCGAATATCGGCTCTGGCGCCTTGAAATAGGAGAAGAGCTTTTTCAGGTCGTCAAGCGAAATCGGGAACTCGGCCTTCATGACGGGGTACCACTGCTCCAGGCCGTTCGAGTCCACCTTCTGCAGAGACTTGATGTCCAGGAGATCGTCCCTTACCTTTACGTTCTCGTCGCTGAACTTCGAGAGAACGTACACCTCCTCGCTATCCTTGAAATTGCCCTGCTCGAACTTGCGAATACGCGCCTCCGGCTCGTCGAAACCCGCGCCGAAGGTCCTCCATTCCCACCGTGCCACTATCGGATTAGCCATGTCAACACCTCCGTCATTCGTATTATGGACAAGAAAAAAACGGGAGAGCATCGGCTCCCCCGCAGAAGACAACAACAACATTATAGGGGCAAAACACCCTGTCGCATTAAGCGCAGACTATTCTGCTTTATCAAGATCCCGTGTAGGAAGTTTAACACCACAAAACTATTCTTGTCAAGCCTAATGTGACCGGTTATATTCATCATATCGACTATAAAACCACCACTTACCCCGGAAGATGGCAAGTTTCCCCCTTCAATCTCCGTTTTTCCCCTCGAGGGTTGGATGAAACCGCAAGGGCTGTTGTAGAATGATGTCGAAGCGAAATACACGGGGGTGATAGCATGAGCATCTTCAGGCTCAGACGGGATTCAACTCAGTTCTTGATGATAGACGTGCAACAGCGGCTGCTGCCAGCCATTTCAAACAGCGAAGAGATCCACGGAAATATCCTGAAACTCGCACGGGCGGCGGACGTCCTGGGCGTCCCCTTCCTGTACACCGAGCAGTACCCGAGGGGGCTGGGACCCACTGACGAGGTCCTCCTCCGGGCCCTGCCGGAGGGAAGCCCGCGGTTCGAGAAGACATCCTTCTCCTGCTGTGACGAGGAGGGTTTCGAGGCAGTTCTCGAGTCCCGAGGCAAGCCCGACGTGGCGCTGTTCGGCATCGAGACTCATATCTGCGTGCTGGCCACCGTCCTTGATCTGCTGGGACGCGGAACGAGGGTTGCGGTTGTTGCCGACGCATGCGGCAGCAGGTACGCCGGTAACTCGTCCATGGCGCTGGACGCCATGCGGAGCGCAGGCGCTCTCGTCCTCCCGACGGAGACCGCTATCTACCACCTGATGGGAAGATCTGGGACGCCGGAGTTCAAGGAGCTCCTCCCCCTTTTCAAGGACTGACGGCGGTGCGAGGGTGGCGCGTCGGAACCCTCACAAGACGCGCCACAGGAGGACGGCGGTCCCGAGGAGGGTGACCAGGATCGAATGCACCTCGCTTCTCCGCAGGACTGTCGAATCGAAGGGCCCGGCTAGCCCTTCCAGGGACATGCGGCGAGGGAGGAATCGCCCCGTCCTGGCTTTGTACGTTGCGTACTCGGCCCCGAAGGCCCCGAAAAGGTACTCCTCCTCAAGGGGTACAATAATCGCGCAGTACAGCAACCAGAAGGACGCCAGGAACAGAAGCAGGGCCCTCCAGCCGGCCATCAGCCCCCACCCCGCGCCGATCAGCCAGTTGCCCGTGTACAGCGGGTTTCTAACGAGGGCGTAGGGCCCCCAGGTCGCGAGTCGCACGGCACCCACAGTCTCGCCCCGATATCTTGAGATGCAGCCGGCCGCCCAGATCCTGAGCACCTGGCCGAGCGCGACCAGGACAAGCCCCGCCGCCAGGGCCCCAGGGCTTGTCGGCTTCGCGAAGAGCAGGACGAGAAGAAAGAGCGCGGTCCAAGCTCCTCCTCTGAGCTTGAAAACCGCCTCCCTAAGTCCGCTCACGCTTCTCCTCGCAGCTCTCCAGCGCCTTTTTCGCATCGCTTGCGTCGCCGGCAGGTTCGTTGTGGTAGAGGTTCTCGCTGACTCCCCACCCGAGAAGGCGGACGGCGACCAGCACTCCCATCGCAATAGCGAGGTACTCCGTGAAGAAGCGCCACGCCACAGCGGTCACCCCGGCCATGTTCCAGGGCACTAGCAGCCCGAAGACCGCCGCTCCGCCGCCCTCGGCCACCCCGCTGGCACCGGGCGTCGGGACGAAGTACAGCAGGAACATGAAGACGGCCTGCGCCAGGACTGCCTGCATGTAGTGAAACGGCAGTCCCATCGCCGCGATCAGGCAGGGAAGCACCGAGAAGATGCACATCAGGTGAAACACGGAGAAAAGAACAGCCAGCAGAAAATAGCGTAGACCGCAGGAGAAGAACATCCTGAAGTTCAGGTTGTAGTTGTCCACCTCGAGGTTGACCCTCCGGACGATCCGCAGTACGGTCTCCGGCTTTACCACTCCAAGCCGCTTGAGCCACAGGATAAACACTGTGCCCCACCTCTTGATGATGGCAGGGCGAATTATGCTCAGGACTATCAGGACCCACGAGAGGACAATGAACACCACCACGTAGGAGAACACGCCCTTGACGAAGAGCTTCCCCTTGAGCAGCTCGGGCTCGATAATCACCGCAAGCGGGACGACAAACCCGAGAATGAGCAGGGTCAGCAGGGTCCTGGTGAGGGTGATGGCGATCCCCTTGCCGAGAGGGACGTCCTTCTTGTACAGGACATACACCTGGAAGGGGCCTCCCCCGCTCTGCATGGGAGTCACCGCGCATCCAAAGTAGTGCAGCCAGGTCAACAGCACGCCGAAACGGAAGTCTATCCTCTCCCCGGCCGATTTGGCGAGCGCGATAAAGCGGATCGCGTCGCAACACCAGGCCGCAAGCACGAACACCAGAGCTACTAGAAGCAGTCGCCAGTCTGCGTTCACGATAGTCCTCCAGGTGCCGGCATCCACGCTGGAGACAAGTACTATCGCGCTGACTCCGAAAGAAAGTAGTAAAAACAGGACAAGTCCTTTACGAAGGGTCAAGACAGAGGCGCCTCCTCGCAATCTCCAATTGTCCCGCCTAGCGGCGCTTCGCCGCACAAAGGAGACGGGACGACTTTACAGTGCCGCAGGTTTTGCCGCCGGTGCCGCGGCGCACTGAGGAAGACCGCGGTTGGAGTCGCTGCCCGCAAGGGACGGCTCCAGGTCGACTTAGCAGGCAAGGTCTATTGGATCGGCTTCCGGCCGGTCTGAACGAGCTGGTCCATGTACACCGCGAGACGCTCTATCCAGGGCAGAACCCCCGTACGGATGCGGAAGGACAGCTCCAGGTGCTTCCCGCTTTCGATGGACTCGGACGCCTTCTCCAGCTCGCTCACCAGGGTAGTCTTCAGTTCCCCCACCTTGCCGTCGCCGATCTCGTGGTCCGATACGCCCAGGAGAATCTGGCAGTTGTGCATCACCTGCAGCGACCAGCCAATTCCCTCCGCTGCCTGTTGAAGAAGGCCCAGTCCCTCCGCGGTCCGCTCCTCCTCCAGCATGTCGGCCACCCTTGTCAGTCCGGCGGAAAGGCGACGCATGTACTCCGTCCCCTCGGAGAGGGAATCCATGACCAGCTCCCTGACCTGGATGGACTCGAACCTGGACTCCATCCCGCCCGAGAGTGCCAGGAAGGCCTCCTCCTCCAGTGTCGCCCCGTCGACAGTAATCGACCTGACCACACACCCCCTGCGGGCAAGCTCGTCCTTAACTCTGGAGTAGATCTCGTCCTTCGAGACCGTTTCCTCCGGAAAACACATTTCCTCTCCGTCGATAAAAACCTTCATGGCGCCCTCCTAACAGCCGCCGCCCTTCGGAAGGGGTTCGCGCGCGGCATTTTCGCGAATCATTGTACCATGTCTTTTTCGGCGGTGACGACAAGCGGGTTAAGACCGACTCCCAACCCGCCGATAACAATAGGGATTAGAATACTCCTGCCAAAGGGAGATGAAGCAGATGGGCGAATATCAATCCACTTTTTCGATACCCGGCATATCCTCCCAGATCGACTGGGGGGCGATGGCGGACAAGTTGCTGGAGAACGCGAGGAAACCGATAACGCTCTGGACCAAGCAACAGGACACCCTCGAGCTTAAGATCGGGCTGTTCAACGAGTTCTCCGCGAGCATGAAGACCCTGCGAAGCGCGGTCACCCCGCTCAAGCTGGAGTCGATATACAAGGCCAAGACGGCCGAGTTCTCGTCGATTTCAGGGGGCGATGCGGCCGGCATCCTCTCCGCGACGGTGGACGCGAGCGCAGCCATAGCCAGACACGAGATCGACGTCACCAGGAAGGCGGTCGCCGAGGCCCGGTTCAGCAAGCAGATTCTGGGCACGATGGCTGACGAAGACCCCCCCTTGGCTGCGCCCGCTGTCTTCTCCGTGAACGTCGGAGGGCGGCGCGCCGACATCACAGTCCAGCTGACCGACACCCTGAGCACGATAGCCGACAAGATCAACACCGCCAAGGACGCCACGATAGACCCCGCGACAGGCCAGCCCTACGGGGAGGGGCTCGGCGTAGTGGCCACCGTGCTCGACGGCAAGCTGGTGATCAAGAGCGTCGGCACCGGCCTGGGAAAGACGAAGAGCGACTGGGAGATAACGAGAGGCAGCACCGACACGGACCTGCTGGGCTTCACCGCCATGGACGCGGCCTCCCCCTCGGCCGGAAACATAGCTAAGATCAAAGACGAGAACGGTAACGTATATCCCGCTCATTTTACGGTGCTCCCAGGAACGGACACGATTGTATGGGACACAGGCGAAGGCCCGCCGTCGGGGGTTAAATACACGGTCACCTACGAGGTGAACTCGAACGCCCTCAGCCTGACTGGCGACAACGCCCTCCTCACCTTCTTGGGGCTGGACAACAGCACCCTGGGAGATCCGAACCACAGGGTGGCCGCCCAGGACGCCGAGTTCAGGATCGACGGCCTCCTGGTCACGCGCTCGTCGAACGACGTGGACGACCTGCTGGACGGGGTCAAGCTCAGGATAAACGGCCCCGGATCGGTGATAATGGACATCACCCAGGACGCCGAGCAGGCCGTGACCGGCGCGAAGGACTTCGTTGACGCCTACAACGACGTCATGGACTGGATCAACGTCCGTCTGTCCGAGAGCACCCAGAAGGACGCCAACGATGACTTCTCCAAGAAGTTCGGCCTGTTGCACGGCAACTCGATGCTATGGCAGAGCAAGTCCCAGCTCCGCACCATGATGACCAGCTCGGTGATCGCGAAGTACACTCAGAAGGCCGGCGAGACCATCATAGGTCCGCTGTCCAACCGGGGGCTCTCCTCCCCGTCGACCTTCGAGCTCACGGTCGGAGTGCGGACGGCGAGGATCGAGGTGACCCCGTCGGACACGCTCGCGAGCATAGCTTCGAAGATTAACTCATCCTACGAGATGCTGCACGACCCCGAGGGGCGGACCTATCCCATCCCCATGGCGAGCGCCAAGGTCGTCAACAACCAGCTCGTGATCGAGGCGTCCCCGGGGCGCAAATTCTCCCTGGCGGGCGACGGCGGCGCCCTCGAGGCCGTCGGGCTCGGGACTCCATTCACCCTGCTGTCCCAGCTGGGCATAACCACCGAGAGCGCCGACTACGGTAAGAGCGGCAAGCTGGAGTTCGACCAGGAGAAGTTCATGGAGGCTCTTCGCAAGGACCCCGATGGAGTGGCGGCGATAATGACCACTGTGATGAGCAGCATGGACGACTACATCGACGGGATGGTCAACACCAGCCAGCAACAGGTGGGCACGGCCACCGTCCCCAAGGGACGCATCGCGGGCCAGATCTACGCCTACCAGTCGGAGATCACCTCCATAGACAAGCGCATCTCCGACCTGGAGAGGCGGCTCGAGGTGAGAGCCAGGGGGTTGTACGAGTCGTTCGCGAGGTCGGAGGTGCGACTTGCGGAGCTTCAGCAACAGGCTCAGTGGCTGGCGTCGGTGGTCACCCAGCTTCAGGGGAAGAGTTAGCCAACCCGAGGTAACGCCGCAGTGGAAGGGACAGGCAGGTCCTCGGAAAACGGGGCCTGCCTGTCGCGATTCCTGGATTGCAGACTTGATAAGTATCCTTTTCCGGTCAGCGTCCCGGGCGAGACGTGTTCGAGTTCTCGCTCCAAAGTATCTGGGCCAGCGTGTCCGGAGAGACCTGGGCGAACCCGATGCGCCACGCCATGATGGCCGCCTGGGTGCGGTTCTGCAGGTCCAGCTTCTTCAGCACGTGGCTAACGTGGTTCTTCACGGTCTTCTCCGACAGCACCATCCGCACCGCGATCTCCGTGTTCCCAAGCCCCTGCGACAGCCAGTAGAGAATCTCCTTCTCGCGGGACGTGAGCTCGTTCAACTGGTCGTTGCCATCCCTGCGGCGTGAGTATGACGTCAGCAGCTTTCCCGCCACCCTAGGGTCGACGTAGGGCTGCCCCCTTGATGCGGAGCGGATGGCGGAGAGGAGCTCGACCTTTCCGGATGCCTTAAGCACGAACCCCATCACCCCCGCCGAAGAGAGAGCGGCGAGGCGATCCTCGTCGTCGTAGGCGCTTATAGCCACGAACCTGACCTTGTGCGGGACGGTGTTGAGCTCCCGGACCAGCTGGATGCCGTCGACCTTCGGCATGTTGATGTCGAAAAGGAGTATGTCAGGCTCGGCCTCCCGTATCAGCGCAAGCGCCTCCTCGCCGTCGTCGGCCTCGCCGGTGACGACGATGTCCGATTCAAGCTCCAGCAACCGCCTGACTCCGTCGCGGAACAGCCTGTGATCATCGGCTATAACTACCCGTATCTGCTCCATGAGAACACATCGCCCCAATCCCGGATAAACGCTTTCCTTCTTGATCAGGGGCACGTGGACAGGCCCCGTGTTATATACTAACATGATCAACCCAGGTTTTCGAGGAGGAGCCCCATTGGCATTCAAGAGCATACCGCCTGTCTGCGGTCCATTGAAAAAAAAGATCGGCCTCGCAATATCTGAATACCGGATGATTCAGCACGGAGACCGGATTATGATCGGCCTCTCCGGCGGCAAGGACAGCCTGGTCCTGGCCTTGGCGCTCGCGGGGCTGCGCAGCCGGAGCCCGGTCGGTTTCGACCTGTCCGCCTGCACCGTGGACATAACCGGTGGGGAGGTCGACCTGTCGCCGCTGCGGACGTTCTGCTCGGAACTGGACATCTCCTACTCCTGCCGTCCCTACCCGATCGTTGACATAATAAAAAACAGGGGTGAAAGGTCGCCGTGCAGCCTGTGCGCCAACATCCGAAGGGGAATCCTGAACACCGCCGCCAGGGAGTCCGGGTGCGGTTCGCTGGCTCTCGGGCACACCCTGGACGACGCCGTGGAGACTGCTCTGATGAACCTGTTCAACAACGGCCGCTTCAAGTCATTCCAGCCAAAGCAGTGGCAGAGCAGATCCGGAGTCACCGTCATTCGCCCCCTGATCCTGGCGGAGGAACGCCGGGTGACCAAGGAGGCAGCTCGACTTTCTCTCCCGGTGACCCCATATATCTGTCCCTTCTCCGTCGAGACCGAGCGGTCCAGGACGAAGAGGGCCTTCGCACACCTGTCGGCCGGGAATCCAAAGGTGAAGTACAACGTGGCGCACGCGCTGAAGTGCATCGACGAGGCCGACCGATGGGGCGCGGAAGCTGATAGGGACAGGGCCGACGACGATCCCTCCTGATCGGCGCCGGACCCGCTCCCTTATATCGCAACCAGTGCTAGACAGACACCTCGCGCATGGAGAGGCGGTCGGCAAGCTGCGTCACCTCGAGCGCCTGCGAGCTGTAGCTGGCCCTCCCCATCAGGCCGTAGGTATAGTTCTTCCCCTGTTCCACCCCCGGCTGGTCGAAGGGGTTTACGTTGAGGAGAAACCCTGACAGCGCCGTCATGTGCTCGTAGAGCTGGATCAAGGCTCCGAGCCGTCTCTCGTCCATCCTTGGAATCTCGATCGTGAGGACGGGCTTGCCGCTCTTCACGATCGCCGCCGCCGTCGACAGTGCCTCGTAGCGACGCAGCGAGTTCATGGACTGCCCGAAGAGGTACGAGAGGGGTACCAGCGCGCGCTCCTCGGTCTCCGGTATTGTCACGTCCTCATCAGGCTCCGAGACGGTGATTATGGTGAACAGTTTGTCGTCGGGCCCCTCGGTGTAGAGCTGAATCTGCGAGTGTTGGTCGATGGCGCCCAGCGCCCTCACCGGGGTCGACCCCTCCCCGTCCTTTCCCAGGCTCTCCCCCCACAGCTGCGAGAACCACTCGCAGAATTTCTCGAGCGCGTCCTCGTACGGCATCATCACGGTCATGTTCCGCCCCTGACGGTAGTGAGCAACGGACAGGGCGGAGAGCAGCCAGGCAGGGTTCTCGAGGATAGATGCCAGCCCCGAAAGCTTTTTGTCCATCTCCGCCGCTCCGGCCAGCAGCTTGCGCACGTCGATGCCAAGCGCCCCGGCCGAGAGAAGGCCGACCGAGGACAGCACGGAAAACCGCCCCCCCACGTCCGCGGGGAGCACCAGCCGGCGGCAGCCTATCTCGTCGGCGAAAGGCCTCAGGACCCCCTTCTCCTCGTCCGTGACGACCAGAACATGCTCGGCGGCCCTCCTGGGGCCGAGCTCGACCTTCAGCCGGTCCCAGAAGAAGAGGAAGTTGGCCATGGTCTCGGCCGTGCTACCTGATTTGCTTATTACGATAAACGCGGTCCTGTCTGGATCGATCAGTTTCCACACGGTCATATTGTCCCTTGGGTCCACGTTGTCCGACAGGTAGAACCTCGGCCCCCCCCTCTTGGCGGCGGGGATCTCGTTCCAGTAGGGAGGGAGCAGGGCACCGTGAAGCATGAGGTTTCCGAGGGCGGAGCCCCCTATCCCGGCCTGGACGACCGCGTCGAAGCCCCTCAGCCACTCTGCCGCCTCCAGGATCTCGCTGATGTCGGCGTAGGGGAGCGAGAGCCAGCCCATGCCCTCCTGCTTGTCTGCACACCCCTTCCTGAGACACCTGTCGGCGTTCGCCAACAGCTCCTCGTAGCCCGACAGCATGCGGGCATCGACCCCGCGGTCGCCCGGTACCCCTCCGTCATCGAGCGCCATTCCAAAAGATACGTTCAACAGGCCGGCGACAGAACGCGTCTCCTTCGTCAATTCATCCACTCCTTCCGTGGCGTGCTACTTGTCGATATTCGCGATCTCCTCGTCGATTGCCTCGGGGTTGTAGCCTACGATGTACCTGTCGCCTATCTTCGTGACGGGCACGCCCATCTGTCCGGTCTTCTTGACCATATCCATCGCCGCCTCCCTGTCCGCGGCAACGTCCACCACCTCGAACGCGACTCCCTTCCCCTCCAGGTACTCCTTGACCTTGGTGCACCAGGGGCACGTCCTTGACGAGTACACAGTGATCAACAGAAACACCTCCTGAATCTCCAGTATAATTCGCAGCGAATAATTCCTCCGCGCGTCGGCCCCATTATATCCGAAATAGACGGATATCTTACGGTGGGGATAATTGTCCAAAAAAGCGATATAATGAATACCATCACTTGGTTTTTCACCCAACAGCATGAGGAGGAGAGACAATGACCATGACGTCGGAGGCTTCAGCGAGCTCCGTCCTGGAGAGACGCCTTTCTCCAATAGTGGAACGCTACCGGGGGAGGAAGGGAATAACCATACCGCTCCTGGCGGATCTTCAGCAGGAGATGGGGTTCATAGCGCCCGAGGCGGTCGACTACTTTTCCCGCGAGATGGACATCCCGGCCGCGGAGATGTTCGGAGTGGCCACCTTCTACGCGATGTTCCGCCTGCAGCCCAGGGGGAAGCACACGGTCAGACTGTGCCGCGGGACGGCGTGCCACGTCCAGGGCTCGGCTCGCATAGGGGAGCAGATACAGAGACACCTCTCCGTGGAGGACGGGGGCACCACCGGAGACGGGCTCTTCACCCTCCAGTACGTGGCCTGCCTGGGGTGTTGCAGCCTTGCGCCGGTCATGATGGTGGACGACGAAGTTTACGGCCTGCTCTCACCTGAAAAGGCCGTGGATGTGCTTGAATCGGTGCGCCGTGCCTCATCCGGGGACGGCGCACCGAAATAGTTTACGGAGGTGTGCAAGGTGACCAAGACCATCGTGAAGGTCGGCCTGGCGAGCTGCGGGGTGGCCGCAGGCGCCGTCCCCATCTACGAGACCCTGGTCGAGTCCCTGCGGGGACGCGACGACGTGGAGATTAAAAAAGTCGGCTGCATCGGGTTCTGCTACATGGAGCCGCTCGTCGAGGTCGAGCGGGACGGCAAGTCAGTGACCTACGGCAAGGTCGACACGGCCCTGGCGAAGGAGATCGCGGAGTCGCACGCGACAAGGGGCGAGATAGTGCAGAGGGCGGTCATCCTCGACCCCTCCGCCAAGGCCTGCGAGAACGACCGCATGGACAGCCAGGTGCGCATCGTGCTGAGGAACAGCGGCATCATCGACCCGGAGAAGATTGACGAGTACATAGCCAGGGAGGGTTATTCCGCCCTGCGAAAAGCCCTGTCAATGAAACCGGAGCAGGTCATCGAGGAGGTGCTTGCCAGCGGACTCCGTGGCCGCGGCGGCGCGGGCTTCCCGACGGGGTTGAAGTGGAAGTTCGCGAGGGGGGCTAAGGGCGACAAGAAGTACTTCGTCTGTAACGCCGACGAGGGGGACCCGGGCGCCTTCATGGACCGTTCGGTGCTCGAGAGCGACCCGCACAGCATCCTGGAGGGCATGGCCATCGGCGCGTGGGCCATCGGAGCCGACGAGGGCATAATCTACTGCAGGGCGGAGTACCCTCTCGCGATCAAGCACCTGAACACGGCACTCGACCAGGCTCGCGAAAAGGGCTTCCTCGGGGAGGATATCCTGGGGTCCGGCTTCAACTTCGACATACACATCAAAGAGGGGGCCGGAGCCTTCGTCTGCGGCGAGGAGACCGCCATGATCGCCTCCATCGAGGGCAAGCGCGGGATGCCCCGCCCCAGGCCGCCGTTCCCGGCCAACAGCGGCATATTCGGCAAGCCGACCAACATCAACAACGTGGAGACGATAGCCAACATCCCGTGGATCATACACAACGGCTCGGCGAGATTCGCGGAGCTCGGCATAGGCAAGAGCCGCGGCACGAAGGTCTTCGCCCTCGCCGGAAAGATAAAGAGGGGCGGACTGGCTGAGGTCCCGATGGGAATGCCGCTGCGCGAGGTCATCTTCGGGGTCGCCGGGGGGATAGCCGAGGACAGGAAGTTCAAGGCCGTGCAGCTTGGAGGACCCTCGGGCGGCTGCATCCCCGAGTCGCTGCTCGACACTCCTGTGGACTACGAGTCCATCAACGCCACGGGCGCCATAATGGGCTCCGGCGGGATGGTCGTAATGGACGAGAGCACCTGCATAGTCGACGTGGCCAAGTTCTTCCTCGCGTTCGTCCAGAAGGAGTCGTGCGGCAAGTGCCCCTTCTGCCGCATCGGGACCAAGAGGATGCTAGAGATCCTGGAGCGCATCTCGAGTGGCGAGGGGGTCATGGAGGACCTGGACACCCTGTACGACCTGGCCCTTCAGGTCAAGGAGGGGTCGCTGTGCGGTCTCGGACAGACCGCTCCGAACCCGGTGTTGACGACGCTCAAGTACTTCCGGGAGGAGTACGAGGCCCACATAAGGGACAGGAAATGCCCGGCCAAAGTTTGCACCGGCCTAATCCACTACGTCATAGACCCGGTGAAGTGCATCGGCTGCACCCTGTGCGCAAGGAACTGCCCCGTCTCCTGCATCGAAGGGGCGCCGAAGAAGCCCCACGCGATAGACGACGAGAAGTGCATCAGGTGCGGTCAGTGCAAGAAGGTCTGCCCCGTGGGCGCAATTTCTGTGGAATAAGCGGCAGGAGGATTCGGCTGACATGAAGAAGAACGTAAAAGTCACTCTCAACGGAAACACCGTGTACGGATACGAGGGACAGCGCATCCTGGACCTGTGCGCCGAGTGCGGCGTCGAGGTCCCGACCCTCTGCTACGACCCGCACTTGAGCCTTCACGGCGGATGCTCCGTCTGCCTGGTGGAGGTGGAGGGGGCCAAGACCCTCCTCAGGGCCTGCGCCAACACGATAACACCCGGCATGGTGATAAAGACCGACACGGAGCGGGCAGTAAGCGCCAGGCGCACCGCGCTGGAGCTGCTTCTCTCCGACCACGTCGGCGACTGCAGACCCCCGTGCACCCTGGCCTGCCCCGGACAGGGCAACGTGCAGGGGTACGTGAACCTGGCGGCTCAGGGGAAGTACGGCGAGTCACTGGACGCCCTGCACCACCACGTCACTCTCCCCTCCTGCATAGGGCGGGTGTGCCCAGCGCCGTGCGAGAAGGTCTGTCGCAGACGCTTCGTCGACGACGCCCCGGTCTCCATCAGGGAGATCAAGCGTTTCGTCGGCGACTGGGGTATCAACAGCGGCAGGATGGGCTTCGTGCCTGAGATCGAAGAGAACGGCAAGCGGGTGGCTATCGTCGGCGGTGGTCCGGCTGGCGTGTCCGCGGCCTACTACCTGAGGCTCAAGGGGTACAAACCCGTGATCTTCGAGAAGGAGAGGCTACTCGGTGGCATGATGCGCTACGGCATCCCCGACTACCGTCTGCCGCAGAGGGTATTGCAGACTGAGATCGACTGGCTGCTCTCCCACGGCATAGAGGTTCGCACCGAGACCGCCCTGGGCAGGGACGTGTCCCTCGACGAGCTTCGGAAGGAGTTCGACGCCGTGATCCTGGCCATGGGCTGCTGGAAGTCCTCCCCGATGCGAGTCGCGGGCGAGGATCTTGACGGGGTCGTGGGCGGGATCGACTTCCTGTACGATGTCAAGACAAACCCGAATGTAAAGGTCGGCGCAAGGGTCGTGGTGGTCGGCGGCGGCAACACCGCGATGGACGCGGCTCGTTCGGCCAGGCGGCTGGGGGCCGAGAAGGTCTTCGTGCTCTACCGTCGCTCGCGCGAGGAGATGCCCGCCGAGGATATAGAGATAGTCGAGGCCGGCGAGGAGGGCGTCGAGTTCATCTACCTCTCTGCGCCGAAGACGATCGAGGGCGCCCGCAGGGTCGAGCGAATCCTCTGCGAGAAGATGGAGCTCGGCGAGCCGGACGCCTCGGGCAGGAGGAGTCCCGTGCCCACGGGCGAGACGTTCGTGCTGGAGGCGGACATGGTGATCGCGGCGATCGGGCAGGGGACTGACTTCTCAGGCCTTCCGTCCGACCTGCACGACGGCAGAAGGATGAAGGTCGGCAAGGACTACGACACTGCGCTACCGGGAGTGTTTGTATGCGGCGACCAGCAGACCGGCCCAAAGATAGCGATCGAGGCGATCGGCAACGGCCACTGGGCCGCGGACTCCGTCGACCACTACCTGACGCACGGAACGCCGAAGAAGCCGTTCTTCTACGACATCGTGCGCGAGGACCTGGGGCCCGAGGACTTCACCCACATCGTCCGCTCGGTGCAGGAGGAGGTCCCGCACGTCCCCGGCGAGACCAGGCTGAAGATGAAATTCGACGAATACAGCGCCGGCCTATCCGAGGAGCAGACCCTGCGCGACGCCAACCGTTGCATGGAGTGCGGCTGCCAGGACGTGTTCGAGTGCAAGCTGAGAAAGTACGCCACGACTCACGAGGCTCGTCCGGAGAAACTTGCGGGCGCTCATATCGAGAAAATCGAGGATGCCAACCCCTACTACGCGCGCAACCTGGACAAGTGCATCCTGTGCGCCAAGTGCGTGAGGGCCTGCGACGAGGTCGCTGGTTTCCACGCGATAGACTTCGCAAAGCGTGGATTCGAGTCCGTGCTCACCCCGCAGTTCTTCCACGACATGGAGCACTCCGACTGCACCTTCTGCGGCCTGTGCACCCAGGTCTGCCCGGTCGGCGCTCTGATTGAGAACCGCGTAGGCCATTGGCCCCATCTTGAGGAGCCGCTGATAATCAAGACGACCTGCATGTCCTGCCCCGTTGGGTGCGAGCTGGAGATGAACCTCGACCGGGGGAGGTCTCGGATCGTGCGCGTCACCACCGACCTGGACGACCCCGAGGCGCCGACCGGCGGCGACTGCTGCGTGAGGGGGCGGTACAGCTTCAAGGGGATGGACCTGGACGGCAACTTCGACCATTCTATGAACGGCGCTCCTGTCTCGCCCGACGAGGCGATCGCGGCCTTCGAGGCCCTCGCCTCGGAGAAGGACGCCGCATTCGTTGTCGGCCCCTCCCTCACCGAGCAGGAGGTGCGGGCGATCGTCGAGTTCGCGAAGCTGCGCGCTCCGGGGGCTCGAATCTCCATGACGGCCGACGCGGAGCTGGCGCCGCATCTGCGGGAGGCGGCGAGGCGCGACGACATCAAGAGAGGAGCCTACTCCAGCCTGAACGCCGTCTCCCCCGACGGCATAGCGCGACACGGAGAGAGCGACGCCTTCCTGCTCGTCGGCACGAATACCGACGAGGACCAGCCCGTGCTGACATCCTGGCTCCGCAGGGCCGTGCGCCACAAGAAGAGCCCGTTGGTTTACGTGGGAGAGACCCCCGGCCTGTTGGACAAAGGGGACGCGCTGATACTCAGGCCCTCCGAAGGGAAGGCCGCCTGGGTGTTGCAGGCCTTGGCAGCGGCCATCAAGGGCGGAGAGGTTCAGGATGCCGTGCTTGAAGGCACAGGAGTCTCCGTCGAACAGATAAAAACTGCCGCGGCCATGCTAGGCGGCGCTAAGAAGCCCCTTACGCTGATCGGCGGAGCCGCCCCGGCCAGTGAGGCATTCGACGCGGCGGCTTCGCTCAACGGCGAATACCTGCTCCTGTTCAAGGGTACGGGCAGCGCTACCCTGCTCGCGTCGGGCGAGAAGATCGTCGACACTGCGGAGCTGCGCGCAAATGCGAACGCGCCTCTGATCTTTCTGGGCGCGACGCCGGAGGAGGCCGGCTTCGAAGCCGCCGACCTTGCTGGAAGAAGATACGCGGTGGCAACCTCCAAGCTCACAAATCTGTCAGAAAAGGCGAAAATCCTCATCCCGCTTCTTCCGTGGACGGAGAAGGACGGCGAGGCGGTCAATCTCGAAGGGCGACGACTGGTCGTGCGAAGGGGCCCGCTGACAGCCAAGACGGGCAGAGGATTATGTTCCCTGCTGGCGGAGGCGGCAATGCCTCTGGGAGGAAAGATTCACTCGAACCCAGTGGCGACGGAATAGAGGACCCATAACCTGACAGTATGATCACAAATATAAAAGTTCACGGGACGTCGCGTCCTGTGAACTTTTTTTAGAAATTCCTGGAAAATGATTTGACATTGTCCCGTAGTCCCCTTAGAATTGACCGGCAAGTTAGTCACAACACGAAAGGGAGGTCGAGAAGTACATGAGAAGTTATCGGTTTGGGAAGGTGTTCCTGGTCGTTGCAGCCTTGCTCCTGTTTTCATCCGTGTCGTCATATGCGGCAGTCCCCGCCGGGGAGCCGATAAAGATCGGCTACCTGGCCATCCTGACAGGCGACGGCTCCACCTGGGGGCAGCATGAGAAAGAGGGTGCGCAGCTCGCCGTCAAGGAGTTCAACGAGGCGGGCGGAGTGCTCGGCCGACCACTCGAGCTGATCTGCTACGACGTGCGCGGGCGCCAGGAGGACGCCATAAATGCGGCCCGAAGGCTGATCCACGAGGACAATGTCTGCGTCATAGGCGGGACCAACTACAGCGGCCTAAACCTGGCCACCGCCTCGGTGATCGAGAACGGGAAGGTCGCCCAGATAGGCACTTCCGCGACGAACCCGATCGTGACGGTCGACCCGGCGACCAACAAAGTGCGTCCCTACATGTTCCGCCTTAGCTACACCGACCCGTACCAGGGCAAGGTTATGGCCGACTACCTGTTCAACAAGCTCGAGCTCAAGAGCGCCGCAGTCATCACCGACGTCGGCAGCGACTACTCCGAGGGGCTCAAGGAGTTCTTCGTGGCCCGGTTCGCGGAGCTCGGAGGAGAATTGAAGGGCATATGGGGGTTCCGCAGCGGCGACGTGGACTTCAGGGCACAGCTGACCGAGATGAAGGCGTCCGGCGCCGAGGCGGTAGCGCTTCCCCTGCTGTACAAGGAGATGGGCCTGATCATGAAGCAGGCGGCCGAGCTGGACTGGTTCCCGGCCTTCATAGGAGGGGACGGCTTCAGCCCGAGCATGCACGAGATCGCAGGCGAGGCCATGGAGGGCAGCTACTGGGTCTACAACATGGACCTGCTCAACCCGCAGATGATCCTGCTCTTCTCGCGATTCGAGAAGGAGTACGGCAGGCCGGTCACGGAGCCTAGCAACGTCGCCTACGCCTACGACCTGATCACATGGGTGGCCGACGCGATCAGGAGGGCCGGGACCGACGACTCGACAGCGATAAGGGACGCCCTCGAGGATACCAAGGACCTGCGCCTTGTTCACTTCACCCTGACGGTCGACAAGGAGACCCACAATCCGCTCAACAAGCCCGCGGCCATGATGGTGTGGAAGGATCAAAAGCTGAACTTCCTCGAGATGTGGGCGCCCCAGGATAACTTCTAAACAGGGACGACCCGTCGGTACCACCGAGGGCCCTCGCCGTCCGCACAGGAGCGAGGGCCCCGTCTCATTCCCCAAGCCCGGCCTTTACCGAGCCTCCCCTCATGGAGACCGCCACCCGCCTCCTCCAACAGTTGCCCTCATCGGGGAAATCCTCGCGGAAGTGAACCCCTCGACTCTCCTCCCTGGCGAGCGCGGCCCTGGCGACCGCCTCGGCGGTAAGGCGCATTCCGTTCATCTCCAGTGCGTGCAGCACGTCCATATGCGAGGATAGCTTCATACCGCGGTTCGATCTGCTCCACTCCTCTATTTCCGCAAGACATGCGCGGATGCCCGACCCGCTTCTCCAGGGGGACAGGCCTCGCTGCACTATGCGGCGCAGCGAGCGGCGGACATCGCCCGGCGCGATCCCGCCCTCAGCCCGCAGGACTTCGGGCGAAGGAATCTCCCGGCGGTCGCTGTTCTTCAGGGGGCCGGCCTCCGCGGCTGCGGCGATGCCCGTCCTGAGGCCGAAGACCACCACGTTGGTCAGGGCGTTTCCACCCATCCTGCTGGCGCCGTCAACCCCGGCCGAGACTTCGCCGCAGGCGTAGAGCCCCGGCATCTCGGTCCTGCCGTCGGAATCGATCGGCACACCACCGCAGAAGTAGTGCTCCAGCGGGCTGACCTGTACAGGAGCGGTCCGTTTTTCAGGGGGAATGTCGATCATCAGGAAGATCTGGACCTCGGGGGCTGCAAGATCCTCTTCGGTCAACTCTTCAAGGTGGAGCATGGCCTTCCCGCCCCTGAGGATATGCCCCGCCATCAGCACGGCCGCCCTGTCGCGGGCGAACAGGTTCGCCTCCCTCCCGGAGGACACCCCCCATGCGGGGAAGGCCTCCCTGAGGAACTCCCTGCCCCTCTCGTCGGTAAGGGGTATGTAGTCGAGTATGTTCAGCCCCACCATCCACACAGGGAAATCCGGTTGATCCCAGCCCATCGGGTAGAACTGCACGAACTCCATGTCCGTCAGCTCCAGGCCGGCCTCCAGTGCGAGGGCATAGCCGTCCCCGGTCATCCTCGCGGGGTTGTCTGTCCGCTCGTAGATCGCACCACCGCCTCCGGTAGCGAGAATCACCGCGGAAGCCCCGAACGAGAAGGCCCGTCCGCTCCTCCAGTCGACGGCCTCGACGCCCTCCGCCCCCCTCGGCCCCACCAACAGCCGAGTCGCAGCGTGGTATTCGAGTATCTCCACTCCCTCCCGGCGGGCGATGGCCGCCAACTCGCCGACCATCCCTCCTCCGCCCATGATCCCGGATGGGGCGGAGCGCCGCGTCGACGCCCTACCGCACTCCTCGATGTCCATGGTCACTCCCCAGTCCGACAGGGTCCTGAGAGTGGCTTCGGACTCCTCGGAGAGCGTTCTTACAAGGGCCGGGTCGTTCATGTGCCTGCCCGTCCTTATGACACGCGCGTAGTGCTCCTCCGGCGGCACGGATCCCGAGGAGAGAGAGAAAAGCCCGCCCGAGTAGGCGGTGCTGCTGGACCTCTCGCACGCGGTCTTGCTCAGGAGCATGACATCAGCGCCCCTCTTCCTCGCCGCAACCGCGGCCACCAGCCCCGCCCCGCCTGATCCGACGACTATCACTCTTCTCCCCACCGCTCATACCTCCATTTCCGGACAAACACATCCTGGCAAGAGAGCCCCGCTCATGCGGGGCTCTCCAAAGTGTCCTGCGTACTTCGGGGCGGAACTACTCCTCTTCTTCCTCCTGCTTGTGAGCAGCTATTACCTTCTTCGCTATCTCGGCGGGGACCTCCTCGTAGTGGTCGTACTCCATGGTGAAGGATCCTCTCCCCGAGGTCATCGACCTGAGGATTATGGCGTAGCGGAACATCTCCGCCAGCGGGGCCTGGGCCTTCACTATCTGCTGGTGCCCCTTGCTGTCGATGCCGAGTATGCGCCCCCTCCTGCCGTTGAAGTCGCCCATCACATCCCCCAGGTAGTCCTCGGGGACGGTCACCTCGACGTTCATTATCGGCTCGAGCAGTATCGGGCCCGCCTCGAGTATCCCCTTCCTGAACGAAAGCCGCGCGGCCAGCTTGAACGACATCTCGGAGCTGTCGACGTCGTGGTACGATCCGAAGTATAGCGTGGCCTTGAAGTCGACTACGGGGAAGCCGGCCAGGGGGCCCTTGACCATGTTCTCGCGCAGCCCCTTCTCAACCGCCGGGATGAAGCCCTTGGGGATGGCCCCTCCGACGATGCTGTCCTCGAACTCGAATCCCGCGCCCCTCTCGAGCGGGGTGTACCTTATGTGGACATCGCCGTACTGGCCGTGTCCGCCGGTCTGCTTCTTGTGCTTGCCCTGAGCCTCCGCGGTCTTTCGTATCGTCTCCCGGTACGGGACCTGCGGGGTCTTTATATCAAGGTCGACCCCGTAGCGCTCCTTCATCTTGGCCAGGACTATGTCGATGTGCATGTCGCCCATGCCGGAGAGCACGCTGTCGTTCGTCTCCGGGTTCTTCTCGTAGCTGAGGCTGAGGTCCTCCTCTAGCGTCTTGTTTATCGCGTTGCCCAGCTTGTCCTCGTCCGCCCGGCTCTTAGCTGTTATCGCCACGCTGTACACGGGCTTGGGGAACTCGACGGGAGGATAGAGGAGCTTCGCCCCCTTCAGGCCAAGCGTGTCACCGACCTGGACGCTCTGCAGCTTCGGCAGGGAGAGGATGTCGCCAACCACTATCTCCTTTACGTCCTTGCCCTCCTTGCCGGTCATGAACTTCAAGGAGCTGATGCGCTCGTCCTCGTGCTTGTTGACGTTGTAGATAGTATTGTCCGAGGTAAGGGTCCCGGAGTTGACCCGGATGAACGAGAGTTTTCCGACGAACGGGTCCACCATGATCTTGAAGCACGAGGCGGAAAAGGGAGCCGACGGGTCTGGCGCGACCTCCACGGACTCGCCGTCCCTGGTCGCCGTGCGAGGGCGGGACTCCAGTGGCGACGGAAAGTAGTCCACTATGAAATCAAGCACCTGGTGAACTCCGATGTTAAGGGTGGAGGAGCCTGGGAAGACGGGGAGCAGGAGGCGTTTGGAGATGGCCTTCCTGAGGACCGGGATGAGCTCGTCGTCCGATATGGCCTCGCCGTCCAGGTATCGCATCATCAGGTCGTCATCGGCCTCGACCACCGCCTCCACCAGGGCCTCCCTCGCCGCCGCCGCCGCGTCGGCCATGTCCGCCGGGATATCCCCCTCGACGTACTTGCCGGAGCCGTTGGTCTCGTAGGAGTACGCCCTCCCCTTGAGGACGTCTATCACGCCCTTGAAGGACGACTCGCTGCCGATGGGCAGGAAGACCGGGACGGCCTTGTCGCTGTAGTCCGACCTTATGTCCGAGAGGACCTTCTCAAAGTCGGAGTTCTCCCTGTCCAGCTTGGAGATGAAGAATGAGGCGGGGAGTCCGAACTCCTCTCCCGTCTGCCATGCCTTGTCGGTCTGAACCTCGATTCCGCTTGTTCCGCTGACGACGAGTATCAGCGAGTCGGCGACTCCCACGGCGGAGCGCATCTCGCCCACGAAATCCGCAAATCCCGGCGTGTCCAGGGCAAAGAGGGTCTTCCCCCCTCTCTCCATGGTAATGAGCGATGTGTTGATCGAGATCTGCCTTTTCTGCTCCTCCTGGGAAAAGTCGCTGACCGTATTTCCGTCCTCGACCCTCCCAAGCCTCGTCGTCACTGCGCAATCAAAGAGCATAGCCTCCACTAGGCTGGTCTTGCCCGCCCCTCCGTGGGCGGCCAGGGCAAAACTACGGGTGTTCTCAGGCTGACGGGTTCCCATTGCCAACTACCTCCTCCGGCGTTTCATTCCTTCCCTGCGCACGACAGGGCAACTGGGTTATCTTACTAACAGCGCCTCCGTTAGTCAATGAATCGTTCAGAAAACAGAGATGGGCGCGGGTCATTCCATCCCCTCCAGAAAACGGGCGATCACGTCCTCGACCGCGCCCGGAGTTGCCCTTCCCCGTGTCTCCTTCATCACCAGGCCGCAGATGAACTTTCTCTTCTTGCCCTTGAGGTCCCTGCCGCCCATGATCTCCGCGAGCACATCAGGGTTCGCGTCGAGCACGGATTTCGCGGCCAGCTCCAGGTCCTCCTGCGACAGCCCCCCGTGTGCGCCGCACCTGTCCGTCGCTTCCTGGAGCGACAGCCCCCGGTCCACCATCAACCCGAAGATCTCCTTGGCGACCGTAGTCGAGGCCCTGCCCTCATCAAGCATGCTCACGAGCAGCCCCAACTCCTCGGGCCTGACGGGGCACTCCTCTATGCCGACTCCCCGTTCGTTCAGAACCCTGAGCACCTCGGTGCGAACCCAGTTGGAGGCGCGCAGGGGGGAGGCGCCGGAGCGAACGCACCTCTCGTAGTAGTCCGCGAGGGCCGGCGTCTCGACCAGGACTGCCGCGTCGACCTCGCTCAGCGAGTAATCGCCGATGAAGCGGGCCTCTCTCTCCCAGGGCATCTCGGGGAGGGAGCTCCGGATCGCGTCCAGCATCTCCCTGCTCACCTCAATCGGGCCAAGGTCGGGGTCGGGCAGGCAACGGTAGTCCAGGGCGGCCTCCTTGCTTCTCATCGAGGTGGTCACGCCTTCTCCGTCGTTCCAGTGCCTGGTCTCGCGCTCCAGGGTCCCCCCCGACTCAAGTGTCGCCATCTGCCTTCGGATCTCGTACTCCAGGGCCCTCTCAACCGAGCGAAGGGAGTTCATGTTCTTTATCTCGGCCCGGTCCCCCTTGTACAGGATCTCTCCGGTGTCGGCGTCTCTTTTCATCACCGAGATATTCGCGTCGACGCGCATCGAGCCCCTGTCCATGTCGCCGTCCGAAACCCCGAGGTAGCGGACGAGCCTTCGAAGCGCGGACACATACTCCCTGGCCTCGCGCGGCGAGCCTATGTCCGGGTCGGATACTATCTCGGCGAGCGGGACACCTCCTCTGTTGAAGTCCGCGAAGGACTCACGCGCCCCCTCCAGCCTGCCGTCCGCTGCGGAGTGCACCAGCTTGCCGGCATCCTCCTCCAGGTGCAGGCGGGTAATGCCGATCCTCTTCGGCGAGCCGTCGTCACCGCTGATGTACAGCTCGCCCCTTTTCGCCAGCGGGCGGTCGTACTGACTGATCTGGTAGGCCTTGGGCAGATCGGCGTAAAAATAGTGCTTCCTGTGGAAGATGGTGCCGTCGTGTATCTCGCACGACAGCCCCATGGCCGCCCTGACGGCCAGCTCCACGGCCCTCGCGTTGAGCGT
>Ga0255347_1001262_pt1 | contig 42225 bp, 39 predicted proteins | sample wastewater_treat_2_FD_192479 | JGI IMG/M metagenome (GOLD analysis project Ga0255347, IMG submission 192479) | Wastewater microbial communities from Lulu Island WWTP, Vancouver, Canada - plant24 | ecosystem: Engineered > WWTP > Wastewater > Unclassified | place: Canada: Vancouver, British... | reverse complement strand
TCTTTCTTTTCTTATCTATCTCAGCAAAAAGATATGGCGGTAGTTCATTCATTTTCTTGCTTAATTCAAACATACTCCCTCCGTTAAGTATTCAATAAATCTTGTTCAATTAAGTAATCAGGAATAAAAAGTCAAACATCCATCGCGAAATGCAAAAATCCAAAATAAACTAGTTTCTACTTTTCTCTCAACGTGATTTTCTCAGCCAATCAATAACATCCTTCATTTCATAAAACCCCTGACTTTTACTATAAATAAATCTTGCAGCAGAAATAGCACCAGAAGCAAATGACTCTCTGCTAAAACACTTATGTGTTATCTCGAGAATTTCTCCTGTTCCTCCGAATAATACACTGTGTTCGCCAATAATCTCTGAAATTCTGACAGAATGTATCCCGATTTCATCTTTTGTTCTTGGTCCTGGCTTTCCCTGTCTTCCATAAACAAACCCTTCCCGGTCTTTTCTGTTTCTAACCCTGTTTACTATTTCTCCGATTTTCAAAGCAGTTCCACTGGGCGCATCCTTTTTGTTATGGTGGTGGGTTTCTATTATCTCAACCTCATAATCATCCCCGAGCATACGGGTTGCTGATTCAACAATCTCCATCATAATGTTAACACCTATGCTCATGTTCGGAGAAATAATCAATGGAATATGGTTTGCTGCGTCCTTGATAGTAATCATCTGTTCTTGCGAAAAGCCTGTTGTTCCAATTACAAGTTTTGTTTTTTTCTTTTTTGCATGTTCAATGTTTGTCAGGGTTGCCTCTGGACTTGTGAAATCAATCAGAACATCTACTGACTGTGGCGCATTCTCAAAACCATCTGATATCTTTATTCCTGGTAATACCTCTTTGCCGATAGATGTATGTCCCTTTGCCTCAAAAGCCCAGGCAAGTTGCATATCAGGACATTTATTCAAAAGAGATATGATTGTACTTCCCATCCTTCCAGATGCACCAGCAACTGCTACCTTGATTTTTTCTTCGTTCATTGGATTGTATCCTTTTCTTTTTTTATATCTGCGCCAAGTTGATTGAGTTTTTTATCAAAATTTTCGTATCCCCTGAACAGGTGATATATCCTTGAAACCTCTGTAGTCCCATCTGCGGCAAGCCCTGCGAGCACAAGAGCCGCACTTGCCCGAAGGTCAGAAGCCATAACCCTTGCACCGAGAAGTTTTTTTACGCCTCTAACAATTGCTCTTGGCCCATCAAGTTGAATATTTGCGCCAAGACGATTAAGTTCTCCTGCATGGATAAACCTTTCAGGAAATACCTTTTCAGTGATTACACTAACCCCATCAGCAAGTGATAAAAAAGCCATCATCTGCGCCTGAAGATCTGTTGGAAATCCTGGATAAGCAAGTGTAACAACATCAACTGATTTCCATTCTCGAATGCCTTTTATTGAAATAAAATTTTTTCCTGTCTCAACAGATACCCCTGTTTCTGTAATCCTTTCTATAAATGCTCCCATATGAAATGGCTGACATTTTTTTACACAAACATTGCCCCCTGTTATTGCCCCAGCAAGAACAAATGTCCCTGCCTCAATCCTGTCAGGAATAACCGAATACTCAACACCATCAAGTTTTTTTACTCCCTTGATAGTAATACACGGAGAACCAATGCCTGTTATTTTTGCGCCCATCTTTACAAGAAAGTTTGCAAGATCACTTACCTCTGGTTCGCAGGCAGCAAACTCAATGATTGTTGTCCCTTTTGCAAGAACAGCCGCACACATAACATTTGCGGTTGCCAGAACACTCGAACCAAATGTTCCTCCAAGAAAAACATGGTTGCCCTTTAATCCTTTTTTTGCGTCAGCAATAACATATCCATCCTCAATTTTTACATCAACCCCAAGACGCTGAAGTCCTTTTATATGAAGATCAATAGGTCTTGGACCAATCACACATCCACCAGGAAGGGAAAACTGTGCCTTTCCTGATCTTGCAACCATTGGGCCAAGCAAAGCAATTGACGCCCTCATTGTTTTAACAAACTCATACGGCGCATCATATCTGTTTATTCCTGATGGATCTATCTCAACTGTGTGATTCTTAAAACTCACCTTTGCCCCAAGATATTCAAGAATCTTCACCATTGTTTTGACATCCTGAAGAACCGGAATATTATGTATAATGCTTTTTTTATTGCTCATAATTGAGGCGGCAAGGATTGGAAGCACTGAATTTTTCGCGCCTGAAGTAATAATTTCGCCTTTAAGTTTTTTCCCACCCTGAATAACAAATTTTTCCATTTTCTATCCGTTATGATGGTTTATCTATGGTATATCTTTTACAATAATTTTATCACAGGTCTTCATTTTCTTAAACCGTGATAATGCATTAATTTTCGATTAAATATTTTAAGGAAATAAAATCCCACAGTGAAATAAATAAAATCAATAGTCAGGAATGATTAGGGAAACAACTTATTTTAGCAAATACTCGCATATTGAAGTAAAATTATTATTATGAGAAGAAAAAAATCCCAAAGAATACTTGACTCTGTAGAGTATATTTTTTGTTATGGGCTTTTTATCATTTTAAGCATGCTTCCGCGCGATGCTTATCCCCGGGTGGCAGATGTAATCTGCTATCTTTCATGTTTGAGTATGTCGTTGAAAAAGAAAATCAGAAAAAATATCATTGCTGCGTATGGAAACTCTCTGTCTCCACGAGAGAGAACCTTACTTATAAAAAGAATTCTTAAGAAGAATATCTTTTTTATAACTGAATTTGTGCTGTGGGCAAAATTAAAACCAGAGGATTCTCTGAAACTCATAGAATTTAGAAATTTAGAGTCATTAAAAAAGGTATGCGATGCAAAAAAACCAGTTGTTCTTATTACCGGACACATTGGAAATTTTTCTATTATGATAGCGAGTTTAGTTTATTCAGGTATACCTCTGACAATACTGATAAGAGGTACAAATAACCAGTATCTCGAAAGATTTATTGACAGAAAACTGCGAAAAAAAGGAATTCCAGAAATAAAAAAGACAAACACAAGGGATATAATTCATCAGTCGTATGAATGGTTAAGAAAAGGCAATGCTCTTTGTATCCTGATTGACCAACACTCAGGAAAAGGAACAAAGGTTGAGTTTTTTAAGAAAACTGTCCAGGCGCCAACAGGCGCTGCTGTGTTCGCAAGAAAATATGATGCCTGTGTGTTTGGCGCTTTTATAAGTAATAAGCAAGGGTTCAGGCATAGAATTTCTATTGAAGGTCCTTACAATACCATTAAAACAAATAATGCAGAGTATGATTTTCAGGTAAATACTCAGTTATTTTATGATCGCATTGAGCACTATGTAAGAGAAAGCCCTGAAGAATGGTTTACATGGCTTCATAAAAGATTCAGATAGGGGCTGATTAAATTTATTTAATATTAAAATCCCTCTCGCGTCTCCCTTTGCCAAGGAAGAAGAAACCTGAAGGTGCTCACTATATTTTCCGCTTTTCTTGATTGACTTCATTGAGAACACTTATTGTGTTAGATATTTGTCCATTGAAACAATTTCAGAAAAAAGTTCCTTGCCAGAGGACAAAACAGTTCTTGTTGTTGTTGTGTAAAGAAATTGTTCTTTTTTGACTGGCTTTGAAACAAGAATTTTTATATCGCGCACTCTGGGTTTTGTGCCGTATATTGCCACAGTAAGGCTGCCACCTTCAACACTGGCTTTTATTATAAGATTGCAGCCATAGGGATTATAAAATTTCAGGTCAACACCATCATTCATAGAAACCGTTGCATCGAGGCCTGGTGGAATATAGGAAATCAATTCTGAATGTGATTTTCTTTCGACTATGGAAAGTCCTGCGTAGAGTGCTGCTGCATAAAGGGTTGAGGAAACCTGACACAATCCACCTCCAATGCCCAGAACTCTTTTATCACCAACAATAGTAGATGCTGTGCCAAGTTCATCTTCTGAAATTTTATCTGTGACCTCGTCATTGAACGAGAATATAATCTTTGGGATAAGAATCTTACCGTCAAGATATCTTGCTGCAACCTTTATATTGTTATCTCTTTCATCAATATCCTGTCTGAAATATGTTGTATAAGAGGACCATTTATACTTAAACTCGTCTGCAAAACAAACAGCATTCAGCAAAATCAAAAGGAAGATTGTTTTCCTGAATATCTTTATCATTGTCTATTCTATTATCAGGGTATTACCTGCAGAACTGCCCCACACCTCAGGTAAATACATCAACTGTGCTTTTGTTTGAAGAATATGATATGAACCAGGTGTTTCTGCTCTTAAGTAATACACAATGGTTTTTTCCCTTCCTCCCCAGACAGTTGTAAAAAATGCCATCTTTTCATCCCTGACTTCTTTCCTGCAATACCACCAATCCTGCTGGGATTCATTTGCAACCTCGCATCCAGATGGAATTGGATCTTCTATCATTATATATTCATATTTCTCACTGCCTGAAATTTTTATTTCAACCCTTATTTTTTCATTACTTTTTACAGGTCTGTTAATATCATCATAAACATTGGTTTTGTGGCCATCAGGGGTGGTTATTTCCCTTGGTTCTATTTCAGTGTACCTTCTTGATACCTTGAAACCTCCATCAAAAGCAGGAATAGAAACATCCTTTACAGAAAATTTAATCACATGGGAATAATAAAGATTCCCCTCACCTTTTTTCTCTATGCTTATTGAGTTTACTTCTCCCTTAACAAGGTTTTCTGGTTTTGTATCAATGGTTGTAACAAATTTTTTGATACTTTCTCTATCGATTTTTTCTTCAGCAACAATCTTTTCATTCATAGAAAGCAAAACAGTATAATCAGGGGATAATTCATCAATAAGTTTTAGGTAATCAGTAAAAGCAAAAAGACATATTGCAGTATCTTTTGTTGATGTCCATAGACCACCCTGTCTTTTCATAACGAGATACCTTAAAATACCAGGAATTTCTTTTCTTTCTGGATCAATTGCCAGTATTGCGCGCAATCCCCATGCAGTTGTTTCAATATTATGATGGATCCAGGAATAATTCCCATCTTCAGCAAGCCAGTAATGCAGATATGGAGTTGGTTTAATAAGTTTACTGCAAAGTTCTTCAAGAACATCTTTCGCTCTCTGGTCTTTAACCTCCTTCAAAACAAGGCATAATTGAGCCATTGTATACGGGGCAAGTTTATCTTTGTTTTTATAAACATCCTCAATAATTTCTGAATTTTTTTCACCAGAGTATGTAAGAGCATAAAGCATAAATGCCTTTTGATTATAGTCATTTACAGACATAATCATATTTTTAAGACATGTTTTCCCTCTTTGAAACCTGTCTTCATTTATAAGATACCCTGACTTTTTTGCATAAGACAGTCCAAACATAACATAGCCGGTTGTGTATGAACTGCTTGCATCATTTTGCCACCATCCCCAACCACCATCATCATTCTGATAATTATAAAGTTTAATCAGACCATCGCTTACCTTTTTAGGCAGGTTTTTCAGCATTTCTTCAAATCTTGCTCTATCAGATGCAAGAAAATACAAATCCTCTTTTTTGATTTTTGTAAGAGCATCTGCAACCCCAATAGCAGGAAGAAAACCACTGAGGGTCTGCTCAATACATCCATAGGGATATTTTGCAAGTTTATCAAGAGATGTAAACATACCAGAAACAAGAGAAGGATAGATATATGATTTTATATCTACTGAGGCAGGAATTGTACCAACCGGCACATAGAATGTATCAGTTCTTGTATCCGAGCATTGACCTGCAAATACATATCTTTCATCAGAACCATATAAAAACACAGGTATATTAAGTTCCATACCATCAGAAGCAGCAGGACAATTTGCATAAAGTGTGATGGTTGCCTGGTTGACTGAATTTACCTTTACCTTCCAGTCAACCCTCGTTGATTTATTAGAATCAAGTTCAATTGTTTTTTCTGGTTCATCAAGAATATCAAGCCCATCTGCGTGAAGTTTTGTATATATTTTCTGATGATTACCTGTATAGTTATGTATAACGCCAGAAATCAAAAGACGATCATCCTCAACAAGAAATCTTGGTGTTATAAGATTAGCCATAAGAGGCTTTGCTGTTATAACACTGTTTTTACCTGTACCAACCTTTGTATCAGAGGTAATTGCACGGATTGTAGATCTCCAGGTTGTAAGATTATCCGGAAATTCCACCTGAATTTTTGCGATACCATTTTCATCTGTATAGGCAAAAGGCAGCCAGAACGCAGTATCCTTAAAATTCCTTCTGATATCCTGTTGCGCAAAATCCTTACCAGCACCACCATAGTACCAGCGATAAAAAGAATAACTGGTCCCAACCCTGTTCCTTTTTGAGCCATAGAAAAAGTCCTCTATCTTTTGAACAAGTTCATTTGAAATAGCATATATTGCTTCATCAACAACACTAAGTGAAAATTCAGCAGAAACAGGTTTTCCAGTATTGTCTGTTATCTTAACCAGATATTCTCCTTTTTCTGCTGGTCTATATTTTTCTCTGTCAGAGGTTACCTCAACATTAAGAAACCTATCATCACAGGATACACCAAGGGATTTACTCGAGTATAAAAGGTTTTTATTTTTTATTGAACAAACTGTAACATAAATATTCGGTATATATTCTTCCTTTATAGGAATTTCAAGCAAAACAGAATTTCCATTCATCTTGATAACCTTATTTTCGAAAATTTTACTACCTTCAATTGTATAAAGAAGGGTTAAATCTTTATGAGAAGAATTAACAAGAATCTTTGCGGTCTCACCAGGATTATATCTTGCCTTGTCAGGCACAATTTCCAGTTCTTTTTTTCCATACCAGGAAGAATAATAATCCCTGCTTGTTATCCAGACATATCTTGTAGCCGTGATGATATTATTATACTGGTCTATTCCCTGGACAACAATCCTGATATACCCATTAACACCTGGTTTAATGTTAACAGTTGTTTCCTCGTTATCTACAATAACCTTTTTTGAAAGAATTTCTTTGAAACTCCACCTTCTTTTTTTCGGCTCGTATGTTTCCTGGCTTACCATAATCTTCAATTGTTTCTTACCGCTGATTTTTTGGCCTTCATAGGGCTTTGTTGAAAGTGCAACAGGAATTTCTTCTTCTGGTGTATAGATATACTTTGGTATTTTTATCAATATTTCAAAGATGCCAGGCACAACAATAACCTTTGCACTCTGGGTTATTTCTCTTCTACTTTCATCTGTCATCTTAACTTCAATTGTAAATGTTTGCTTCTGGTCATAGGACGACTTTGTTGGAATTTCAATATAGGCAATGCCATTTTCATCTGTCTTTGCCTTTCCAGAACAAACAAAACCTCCTTTCCACCAGCCACCATATTCATATTCTTCTTCAAATTCACCATCATACTCGTAATCCCACATTTGTTTTGAATAAACAGACCACAATACATCTGTATTTTTTACAGGGGTGCCAAAATAGTATTTTGCTGTAACTGAGGTCTTGATTTTTTCACCTGGCAGATACATATTTTTATCTGTTTTAACCTCAATGGAAAATTCTGGCTTTCTGTATTCGAGAACCTTAAAATTACAATAGCCGCTGAGTTCATCCTTGCCCTTAGTTGTAAATTCAATGCTGTAAATTCCAAGAGGAGGCTCATCAGGCAACACATACCAACTGCATATAGAACCTGTTTTTGTCGGTATGATTGTTGTTTCATAAAAAACAGTGTCATCAGGTGCTTTTATCTTGATACCACACAAAGAAAACTCTGGCATGGAATATTTATCTCCCATATCAATCCTCGGGACTGCCTTAAAATATACTGTTTGGTTTGGTCTATAAACAGGTCTATCAGTATAAGCGTAAATCATTCGCATATCAGAAGACTCTTCAATCGATGAGTATTCAGTATCTGAAACTGCAAACGACTTTCCATTTACAACAATAAACCTGTTAACATTATCAAAGTCCACCTGGCCATTGACATCTGTTTTAACCTGGGTTTTGAGATTCCATAGATAATCAAAAACAAACACTGAAATATCAGGCAGAACACTGTTTTTTACAGTAGAAAATACTGTGATATTACATCTGTCGTCACACACTTTTGAAATAAATCCAATATCAGAAACAAAAAACCATCCTCTTTGTTCAGAAAGACCTTCTGGCTTCAAAACAAAAACATAAGCGCCTTCAGGCAATTGTCCTAATGAAACATTTCTATCATAAAGTTCAGTTAATGGCGTAGGATACTTAATATCAAACTTCTTGCTGGAAACAGGGCTTTTACCTGTTAAATCAGCATTCATTAAGATTTCACTGATCTGAATATTTTTTGACTTTGACCTGTTGATTTCATTAAACAAATCAACCTCATATATATCAGCCGTGAAGTTTTCTATCCTGAATGCATTAAAGAATAGTTTTACTTTTTCCTCTGAGGTAAACAGCCATTCTCTCGAATTAAGATAAAAGTATTTTGATCTGAGTTTTAAGGGCATCTTCCCGATATCAGTAGTTTCCTTTGGTTTAAGATAAAACCCTTTTTCAGGACGCCCAGCCTCATAGCCCTGCCTATAGGCCTCTATCCTGTAAGAACCAGGTTTTAAGAAGTCAATAAAAAAATAGCCGGTTGCATCTGTTTTTGCTGAACCATAGGATTCTCCTGAGCAAGAAACATTTGCATCCTTAATTGGCTTTCCTGTTTCAGAATCAACAATAACTCCTTTAATACTTCCTGCATAAGAAAGATTAAAGTTTATTCCTGCTGTTTCCTTTCCATCTTCAACATCAATGTCTCTATAATCCTTTACAAAACCCGGTGCTTCAACATAAATATATGTTTTCCCTGGATTTAAGCCATCTATCTTATAAAACCCCTGTTTGTTTGTAATAACATATTTATCCCTGGATTTAAAAATCTTTGCGCCCACAACAGGTGTTCCTTCAGGATTATAAACAAATCCACTTATTGAGCCTGGCCTGTTCAAAACAATTTCGTAGTTGACAATTCCATATTTTGCCTGGTTAACCTGAATTCTTCCGAGGACATTATTACAGAAACCTTTTTTCTCGACAACCACTTTGTAATAACCTGTCTCAAGGCCATCAATACTAAACCTCCCATCTTTTTTAGAGACAGATATCTTAACAGGAACATCACCTGTTTGTGGAATTGCAAAAACACTGATTTTAGCGTCTGCGATTGGTTTATTGTCTATTGTCTTTATAATTCCTGTTATCGTGTCGCAAAAACCAGAAACAGAAAAAATAAAAACCAAAAGGAAAAGAATTTTCTTTTTCATTTTTCATCCTCTGTAAAGATTCTTGCACTAAACTTAAAAATTGTAATCCCACTGGTATCATTAATACCTGCATTTCTAAGACACATCTTAAATGCATACTCTGCTGTTTTTGCTTCTCTCGGTAAAACAAGACCCTGCTTTCCCTGTTTCTCAATGATAAGCCCTTCTTTTTCAGGATTATAGAAAAAAAGAGAAGGGATTTCAACTGGGCTATCAGGAATTGTTATCTGTATCCTGATATCTTTCATCTCACTTAAACTCACGGGTCTATATCTATAATCGCCTGCTACAGAGATAATTGAAAATTTTATAAGGTCTCCTGCGAGGGTTCCTGTTTCTGTCTTAAAACTACCAGAACATCCTCTTGTCTGATTACCTTTTTTTAAGGATACAAAAACAGGTATGGGGTTATTGAAAAAATCTGGTAAATTCTCGGGTATTATTTCAATGTGTTCAATGAGATATTTTTCGATTGCCTGTCTGCATATGGATATTGCTGTATCCTTAAAAAACAATGGGAACACAATACCCGCTGATACATAAAAGGTTATACAACATCTCGAAACTTTTGATTTTGCTATCATATCCTTACAAAGTATACTATATACTATGGATAACATCAAAGAAAATAAGAATCTTACCCTAAGGGTTGCATCTGCACAGATTAATTGTACTGTTGGGGACCTCGAGGGAAATGCTGCGAAGATTCTTGAATATACAAACAGAGCAAAAGATTCAGGTGTTGATATAATTGCCTTTCCCGAACTCGCGATAACAGGATATCCTCCTGAGGATCTTTTGTTAAAACAGTCATTCATAAATGATTGTATAGAAACACTATCTCATATCGCAGAGCAAATAAATGATATTGTTGCTATAATTGGATTTGTAAACAGAGAAAAAACCTGTCTTTTTAATGCTGCGGCTGTAGTTAACCAGAAAAAAATAAAAGCAATCTATCATAAGATACTTCTTCCAAACTATGGTGTTTTTGATGAGATGAGATACTTTACACCTGGAAGTGAAAGCCCTGTATTCCGGATTTCAATCGAACACAAAGGATGTGTTTTTGGAATAAGTATCTGCGAGGATATATGGCGTGATAATGGCCCAACAGTAAAACAAACAAAATCAGGGGCATCAATAATTTTTAATATCAATGCATCACCCTATCATATGGGAAAAATTAAAGAAAGAGAAAAGATTGCAACCACTGTGGCGAAAAAAAACAACCTCTTCCTTGTTTATACAAACCTTGTTGGTGGACAGGATGAACTTGTTTTTGATGGTCAGAGTTTTGCTGTTTCGCCAGATGGCAAAATCATCTCGAGAGCAGAAGCATTTAAGGAACAGATTCTTATTACAGATATCCAGGTTAAAGCAAGAAAATTCAAAAATCCTGCGCATTTTATAATCGAAGGAAAAAAGAAAAAAAACATTCAGACAATAATCTCAAAACCTCTTCCACCTGAAGAAGAGGTGTATAAAGCGCTTCTTCTCGGACTTACTGATTATGTTGAAAAAAATAACTTTAAAAAGGTTGTTATTGGACTAAGCGGAGGAGTTGATTCTGCGATTGTTGCTGCTCTCGCTGTAGATGCTCTTGGTAAAGAAAGGGTTGTTGGAGTATTTATGCCAGGAAGATATTCCTCTAACCAGTCAGAAATAGATGCAAAAAAACTCGCAGAAAATCTTGGTATACAATTTCTCGTTATCCCTATTGAGGAAATTTTTGTTGCATACCTGAATGCACTGAATCAATATTTCAGTGGAACAATTGTTGATATTACAGAGGAAAATCTTCAGGCAAGGATAAGGGGAAATATTCTTATGGCTCTCTCCAATAAATTTGGATACCTTGTGCTGACAACTGGAAATAAGTCAGAAATGAGCACAGGTTATGCAACATTATATGGTGATATGGCTGGTGGATTTGCTGTTATAAAGGATGTTCCCAAAACACTTGTTTACAGGATAGCAAGATACAGAAATTCCATAGACAATGTTATTCCAGAAAATATCCTTTTAAGAGAACCAACTGCTGAACTCAGACCAAATCAAAAGGATTCAGATACACTACCGGATTATGATATCCTCGATAAAATCTTGAAGATGTACGTTGAAGAAGATAAGAGTATTGATGCAATAATAAAAACCGGCTTTGACGAACAGATTGTTAGAAAAATAGTAAAAATGGTCGACAGAAGCGAATATAAAAGACGACAGGCACCACCAGGCATAAAAATTACACCCCGCTCATTCGGCAAAGATAGAAGGATGCCAATCACCAATAAATACCATCTTTAGTTTCACAGGTACCATCACAAAGGGAAAAATCCCCCCAACTTCCTTTACAAATAAAGGGAAATAATATATTTATGATTTTATAAAAGGATACAGGACTAAAATCCATCACTACGTTTTTCTCATTTCGCATTGAATATCTTCCTAAAAATCTACCCAATAAAAATTCGATTTATAAGGTTACACTGTTCAGTTTTCTGCAGATTTTTTAAGAAGGAAAGATATTGTTTTCTGAAAACAATACTCCCGGCAATGCACAAAATTCCCCCAATAAGAGATGCTTTTTGTACCCCGATTGCATTCCCGAGGACCCCTGCAATATATGAACTAATAGGTTGCGTGCCTGTAAAAGCAAGGGTATGAAAACTCATAACCCTGCCCCGTTTTTCATCAGGAACAAGGGTCTGTAATATAATATTTGCTGTAACAAGTTGCAACACCATACAGGTCCCGACTATTACAAGAAGCACAAGTCCTACCCAGAGGTTTCTACAGTATGAAAATAGAATGAGTGCTATGCCGAAAAAAATTCCTGCTGTGTGTATAAGTTTGCCAAGACCTTTATGAACAGGTCTTGAAGCAAGATATATTGCCCCGATAATTGCGCCAACACCTCCACTACTAACAAGAAAACCCAGTGTTCTTGCATCTCCATGGAAAATTTCCTTTGCAAAAACAGGCATCAACACACCGTAGAACATCCCAAATATACTAAAGTATGCGACATATAAAACAACTGTACGAATTGGAGTAAAATTTTTAACATATCCAATACCCTCTTGTAATTTCTTTACAATACTCTCCCTGTCCATATTAGAGTTATTTGTCGTTGTATATGAAACATTCATCATTAAAAGTGCTGCAATTACTGCAGTATAACTAATTGCATTGATGAGAAAACATATACCCTCGCCCACAGCAGCAATAAAAATCCCAGCAAGAGACGGACCAATTAATTTTGTACCATTGACGAGAAAAGAATTAAGGGCAATTGCATTTGGTAAATCTTCCTTTTTTTCTACAACATTAACAACAAATGATTGCCTTGCCGGAATATCAAATGCATTAATTGCACCGAGTACAAATGAAAGAACCAGTATATGACTAACCCTGACTATACCTGTAAGGGTTAATATCGCAAGTAAGAATGCCTGGACCATTGCAAAAGATTGTGTAATAAGAAGAATTCTAAATCTGTTTGCTCTATCCGCGACATATCCACCAAACAGCGAAAACAGCATTACAGGCAAGGTTCCGAGCGCACCTGCAACACCCAGTATATATGATGAATTACTCAATTTATATACAAGCCAGCCAACAGTTACTGATTGCATCCAGGTACCAATAAGAGAAAGGCCATTTCCAAAGAAAAAAAGCCGATAATTACGGTTTTTAAGAGATCTAATAGTACTTAATAAGTTTGAGTTTGCCATTGGTTTTCTTATAGTGGAAAATTTTCGTCCTATATATAACCACATATACCTGATTTTATCAATCCCTGCTTTTGACCTTCCCCCTATAAAAGGTAAAATATCTTTATGAAATATTTTGTGTATATTCTAATTTTAGTACTCGGATTTCTTATAGGCAGTACCTGTGGTGAAATATTACGACTTATTTTACCTATAAGATATGCAGGATTTCAAATTTTTACACAGGGCTATTTGGCAGGATTTGCACCGGTTGACATCGAACTCAAAATAGCCCATATTGATTTTGGAATAAAAGTACTTGTTAATTTTTTCTCCTGGGTAGGCCTTTTTGTTGCATCTTTGTCTGTGCTAATAAAAGAACTTACCTCAAAGCAGTAGTCAACCTGTATGATAAAAAAATTCTTTATCAGGGTGTATGGATGTCAGATGAATTTTGCTGATGCCGAGAGGTTGCGAAGAGTCCTTGTAGGTTCAGGGTGGAAGGAAACAGAAAATCCTGAAGAAGCAAGTGCCCTTCTTGCAATAAGTTGCAGTATAAGGCAAAAAGCAGAAAATAGGGTATTGTCTTTTCTTTCAAGTTACAAACATCTCAAAAAAAAGGGTACAGTTTTATGTTTGCTTGGCTGTACTGCAAACCTGTATGGAGAAGAAATTCTGAAAAGATTTCCTTTTATAGATGTTGTCTGTGGTCCAAACCATATCTCATATATTCCACAAATCCTTGAAAACCCCATCACTAAAAAAATGGTTTTAACAGGTGAAAACAGCTCGCCCTTTATGGAACTTGTAGAATCAAATGAAGAAACATCAATGATGATACCAATAACAAAGGGATGTAATAATTTTTGCTCATATTGTGTTGTGCCAATGGCAAGAGGTAGATTGCAAAGTAAAGATCCACAAAAAATTCTTAAAGAAATTAAAAGTTCAGTAAATAGAGGAGTAAGATATGTGGTTTTACTCGGTCAAAATGTGAACGAGTATGGTAAGGATTTTAAGAACAAGTGTGATTTTGGAGATTTACTTTCTGATGTCTGTAAGATTAATGGATTATTAAGAGTAGGATTTTTAACCTCTCACCCAGAGGACACAAGCAAAAAAATTTTACAGATTATGGCCGAAAACCAAAATGTTATAAGACGACTCCACATTCCTTTGCAAAGCGGGTCAAACAAAATCTTAAGAAATATGAACAGAAAATATACTGTGGAAAAATTTCTCAATGTTGTTGAAATGGCAAGAAATTTAATGCCTGATATTTCTATTACATCTGATATTCTTTTAGGATTCCCTGAAGAAACAGATTCAGATTTCAATGAAACACTAAAAATTGTTGAGAAAGTAAGATTCAGTGAACTTTATATCTTTAAGTATTCACCAAGGCCTGGCACAAAGGCATACCTGTTGAAGGATAATGTATCAAAAGAAGAAAAAGAACACAGGCATAGAGTCCTACTTGAGACACAGAAAAAAATAAGCAATGAAATTATGCAATCATTCTCAGGGAAAACATGTGAGGTTTTTATTGAGAGAAAAAGCATAAAAAAACAAAACCATTTTATTGGAAAAAATATACAGGATTTTCCTGTAATATTGGAAGGTACTGAAGATATAATAGGGAAAATCGTAAGGACAAAAATTTTTAACCATTCGGATGGGTTTCTCTGCGGCTCAAAACTTGAAGAATACCAATAGCAGCAAGGCTGACAATCCCGAGAAAAATTGCGAAAAATGCCTTTTCAAGCGGAATTTCTTCAGGTACTTCATACCCTTGTTGTAAAACATCTACTGAGTTTGCATGTATATCAATATCTCCGGCATGCTGACCACATTGTCTGTGGAATACACCTGTTATTCTAACATAATCACCCTGCACCTCGTACCTTCCAAGAAACCTGATTTTCGCCTTTTCTACTACTGGGCACCATATACCAATTGCAGATTCAGAATCAAGGAGATTTACCCAAAATCCATCACTACCCTCGATAATATCACCCACAAGTTCTCCTTCAACCTGTACAATCCTTCCATCAAATAAGGTCGGATTTGTGATAAGTGCTGAAACATTTGTTCTGTCCCCTCCGTAAAGAAAAATTATCCTTCCAAACAACAGGCCTATAAAAATAATCTTTATTTTTTTCATCTTTTCACGGTTTTAACAAAAAACCTTATAAGAATAAATATTGCAAAAAATTCAAGTCGTCCTGTCCACATCTCAATAATATACCATACCTTAAGAAATGCTGGCATTGAGGGACTTGTAATGCCGACGGATAATCCAACATTAGCCGCAGCGGAAACTGATTCAAATAAACCATTGAAAAAACCATACCCGAAAAATGAGGCAACAACAGCACCAGAAAGATATAGAAGAATATAACAAACCGTAATAATCATTGCGGTTTTTACCATTGTATCATCTATTGAAATTTCTCTCTGATGATGAAAAAATTCCTTTATATAGGAACTTTCTGGATATGCAAGCCTGCGGACCTCCCTTTTTATTGACTTATAAAGAAGACCTATCCTGAAAACCTTTATGCCACCCGCGGTTGAGTTTGTACAACCACCGATACCCATAGCAACAATAACACCAAACAAAGCAAGTTCTGGCCAGTTCGCAAGTTCAGATGAATAGATATTATTGTACCCAACTCCTGTATGTCCTGAGATAAGTTGATAAAATGTTGTCCTGAAGAATGAAAATGCATCGCTAAAGAGGGATGCCTGTCCTGAAAAACCAACAAGAACAATGAAATAAGTAAAAAATATTGTGGACATAAGAACCTTTACCTCAAAATCCTCCCTCAGTTCACTGAATTTTCCTGTCCATACAGCATAATGTACACCAAAACTTGTTGCTCCGAGGAGAATGATAATTATCGTGATAAGTTCAAAAAAAGGACAATGATAGTAAATAATATTTAATGATTGAGGCGCAAATCCTGCTGTATCCCATCCAGCCATAAATATACAGATACCATGAAATAATGCCCTCGGGAGGCTAACCTTATGAAATAACAATACAGTAGCCAGCATTAATGACCCTATAACAAGATATGTAAGGCTAACCATCCAAATAAATTTTGCAGTTGTAATACTGTTAGGCAAAATCTTATCATCTCTCGCCTCTCCAACATAAATACGAAGGGCATCTCCTCCCCTGAAAAAGAATACAAGAGCAACAAGAATAATACCCTGCCCACCAAGAAAACACATTAAGTGTCTCCAGATATTATGGGCATATGACATATGATCAAGATCCTGAACAAGCACAAGACCTGTGGTTGCATATGCACTCATTGATTCAAAACAGGCATCAAGATAACATCCATAATGGCCGCTGAGAAACAGAGGAAGAGCAGAAAAAAACATTGCAAGCAACCACGACAGGGAAACAATAATCATTCCCTGTCTCCAGTTTATCTCCTGGAGATATGGAGAAAAATAAAGAAGAATAGAAGCAAATGCAAAACAGGCGATAATTGATATAAAAAAGTCAATCACCGCACTGATTTCTCCGCAGATTAATCCTATAAATATTGGGATAATCTGCACCATTCCAAAAGCAATAAAAATCTTTCCGATGTGGTGAGATACAACAGTAATATCATCTTTACTAAAATCAGGAATCATCTAAAAGATATCTCCGAAATAAACATAATCAAACAAAAAAGAAAAGCAGAAATTGTAACAATTAATGGATAAATAAGTTCTATAGATATTCCTATGATGCCCTTTTCGAGCATTCTAATATATTTTATTAATCTTTTCTTCATATTACATCTTGCCTATTAAAGAATTAAGAACATCTCCTTCGTCCTCAACCTTTGTAAGAGCAACTATTTCGTCCCCTTCCTGAAAAACAAAATCTCTATCAGGAACAATCAGATGGTCTTTTCTTAAAACAGCCACGATAATACTTTCAGCAGGTAAAGAAATTTCTTTCAAACTTTTTTTAACTATTGGTGCTTCTTCGGGAAGATCTATTCTTACCAGAGATAACTGTCCCTTCTTAAAAGCACAAAGATTTATCATATCTTCGAGAGAAACCTCTTCCTCTATTATCTTGGCGATAACCGCTGTACTATCAATGGCAATATCAACACCGAGTTGAAAGAATATTTTTTCATTCTTAGGGTCATTAACCCTCGCAACTGTCCGTTTAACCTTGAAGATATCTTTTGCAATCTGGCATATAACAAGATTATCTTCATCCTCACCTGTCACGGCTGCAATCACATCGCATTCCTTAATACCCGCCTGTGTAAGAATATCTGTTTGACATCCATCACCATTAATAACAAGCATGTTTTTGTTTCCTGCGATTGATTCGGTAACCTCCGCATTTTTTTCGACCAATGAAACATAGTGAGACCTTGCAAGCCTTTCTGCAAGAAAATATCCTACTTTTCCACCACCAACAATAATAATCTTCATTGTATCTCCAGTATTCTTTTAATTTTCTGTGCATTCTTCATCCTGATAATGCCAATAACAATATCCCCCTCTTTTAAGACATACCCATCATCTGGAATTATTGGACCATCCTGTTTTATTATAAGAGCAACCTTAAAATCTCCAGGGATATTCAGGTCAGAAGCCTTTCCACCAGATTTGTTTTTGTCAATAATAACCTCAATAAAACCTACCTCACCACTCTCCACAATATAGGTTGTTGTTCCTTTTTCAATCAACTTATCCCTGATTATCGCTGCAACAAGTCGCTGACCACTAATTACATCATAACCAAGTTTTCTGTATATCTCATTTTTTTCAGGATCAACAATCCTGAGGATACACTTGTTTATGTCAAACATCTTTTTTGCAATCTGGCCAACAACAATATTAACATTATCATCATCTGTAACAGCAGCAATACCATCGCACTCTTCTATTCCTGCCTCTTTCAACACATCAAGGTTTATACAATTCCCTACAATGGTTATACCATTAAAAACCAGACCGAGGAACTTGAAACTCTCGGGATTCTTATCAATAACAACAACATTATGGTCTTCTGAAAGATACCCGGCAAGTTGACTGCCTACTTTTCCACACCCTATAATGATAAAGTGCATAGTTTTCCCTTTTAATGTAATAGTTTAACCTATTATCAATATTTTGTTTATTCTCCTCAATACCTTTGGTAGATTTGTATCATCCTGTTTTTTCAAGGATCTTCCATCTGGCCTTCCCCCCGAGAGAAATAACCCTTATATATCCTTTAATATTTTCTGTTTTTATCAATTTTGCCCATGCATTTACAATCTTTTTATGGTCATCAAAACAAAAAGCAACAACAGATGGCCCTGCACCACTCAAACAGCATCCTGCAGCACCTACACTGATAGCAACCCTGTATAAAGGATCGAAGTGCGCGTACAGTTTTTTTCTGTAAATCTGATGCAGACGGTCATCAGTTCCAATAATCAAAAGTTTTCTGTTTTTTTCAAGAAAGCCAGATGGTATAAAACAAGCACGGGATATATTATACACAGCATCCTGTAATGATACCTTTTCAGGCAGTATTTCTCTTGCTTTTTTTGTCTTAAAAGGTTTTTCTGAAATAAAAAAAACCCCCTTTATTTCTTCTGGTATCTCCATTTTTTTCCAGATAGGCATTCCATTATTTTCCGCAATTATAACCAATCCTCCAAGTAAACTGGGTGCCAGGTCATCGAGATGTCCTTCAAATGTTTTTCCAATTCTCAAAACCTGTACTGGCTCAATTTTTTTATTTGAAAATATAAAACCAGCAATAACCCCTGCAAGAACTGCTGTTCCACTGCTACCAAGCCCTCTACCAACAGGGATATTATTTTTTATGTCTATGTGAACTGGAGGAACATCTTTATTAAGAATTCTGCAACTTTCAATGAACACCTTAAGACAAAGATTTTTATCATCTCCTTCAATATCAGGATCTGTCACAGAAACAGAAAAATCTTTTGATTTTTCAAAGATAAAATCATTAAACAATCTAATGCTTAAACCCATGCAATCAAAACCACTGCCAATATTTCCTATACATCCAGGAACAGAGATTTTTATTTTTTTAATCATATTTTAAGGAGGTAATATGGTTTAGCCCTCTATACGAATAATCTGTGTTGGCTGTCTGATGCAGGATAGTTTATCTATTGTAGATACTGCCTTTTGAAGGTTCTTTTCAATTGCAGCGTGGGTAAGCATTACAATAGGCACTGCGTGTTCAGGATTTTCTTCCTTCTGGATAACTGACGCAATACTTATCTTGTTTTTCCCGAGAATATTTGCAATACTTGCAAGCACTCCATGCCTGTCGATAGCAGTAAAACGAAGGTAATACCTTGTTTTAAGTTCATCGGATGATTGAAATTTAACATGTGGATTAATAATAAATTGTTCGGATAGATATGAACCTAAATATAATTTCCTTCCAATTTCCATGATATCAGCGATAACTGCACTCGTGGCCGCTTTTCCTCCTGCACCCTCTCCGTATATCAGGGTTTTACCAAAAAGATCACCTTCAAAATAAACAGCATTATAAACACTTTCAACATCAGACAACATATGATTTACAGGTATAAGAGCAGGATGCACCTTTAAGAAAACTGTATCATCCAATCTTTTCCCTATTGCAAGCAATTTAATCTTATAGCCAAGTTCTCGAGCAAAATCAATATCCTGCGGCTCTATTCTTTCTATACCCTCGATCAAAAAATCCCTGTCTAAAATTCCACACTGAAATGCATAGGTTGAAATAATTACGAGTTTCTGGGCGCTGTCTTTACCAGAAATATCCAGAGACGGTTCACTTTCTGCATACCCAAGAGATTGAGCGGATTTCAATGCATCAGAAAATGTCTGGTGTTTTTCAGTCATTGAAGAAAGTATATAATTTGTTGTGCCATTTAGTATGCCAATAACAGAATTGATTCTATTACCAATAAAACTTTCTCTCAACATCTTTATCACAGGGATTGCACCTGCAACACTTGCCTCGAAACCAAGATAAGAACCACTGGTATCCGCGAGAGTTAAAAGTTCAGTAAGTTTCTTTGAAAGTAAAAATTTATTGGCAGTAACAACTGCTTTTCCCTGTCTTAAACTCTTTTTTATAATCTCATATGCAGGATGGAACTTTCCAATAAGTTCAACAACAATATTAATCTCGGGGTCATTAATAATATCATTGTAATCATTTGTTCTCATTGATACAGGTGGCATCCAATCCCTTTTATTATCCCAATTGACATCGCAGATTTTCTTAATATGAAAATCTATTCCAGTGCGGTCGGCAAAAAACCTGTTTTTTTTCTGCAAAACTGCAGCAGTATTGCTACCAACTGTGCCATAGCCAATAATTCCAATTGAAATTTTTTTTCTCATGTTCAACGATATAGATTTACGGGCTGGAAACTTCTGCCGATGTTTGAAACATATGCCTGACTCTGGACATCGAGAATGTGTTTCTCACGGTTTATATCTGACCTTGCCTTACCCGAAGCAACAATTGATTTTGCTTGTTTCAAATATGATTTACTAAGGGTATAGTTAATTTCAGGGCTATCCCCTTCACTGGCTTTTTTAGATGTAATCTCGGCTAATTCAAGCAAAACAGTGTATTCATTCTGAAATGTTTTTTTCCACAATCTATCCCATCTTGACGCAATCTCTGGATACCTCGGTATTTTCTTCAACTGGTTTCTTACAGGAAGATACGCATATATGTCATCAATCTTTTCGAGTTTTGAAAGTTGCGCCATTGCTATTGCGAGATTCATTTCTCTTAGTATCCTATCAATCTCATCAGTAGACAGGTTATAGGCAAGGGCAATCTTTCTTGCTTTTTCTGCAAGTTCACGAACAAGTGAATATTTTCCTCTTTTAAGAGCATCCCTCATCTGTGCTATAAGATCTCCAATCTGTTTCTGCGCCTGTTCAAGTTCCCTTCTTTTCTGTTCTTCTGCAAGTTTTTGCTTTCTTATCTCTTCTTCTTTTTGCTTCTGCTCCGCAAGATATTTTTGATATGCTGTATACTTTTTATAGCCAATATATCCGCCACCGACCAGAATCACAAAAACAATCAAAAGAACCAACATCTTTTTCCAGGACGAACCCTTACCTTTTTTATTTTTTCTATTTGCCATAGTCCTTATTATACATACAATAATAAAAAAAGGTCAAGTTTCTGACATCTATGGGAATATCATGGGTATCCATTGACACATAGGTAAAATGTGCAAATATTCAGTAAACACTATAAATACCAATTGCAAAATTAAAAATGTAGTGAGCACCTTCAGGTGCGATGGTTACTTAATAGTGTTCTGTTCTCGATTTCTTTCCTTTATAAATTTTCCCATCATTAATTTCCACTTTTCTTAAAGGGGACGAGGGGGATTTTGAGGGGGATATAAAACTTTTGAAACTATTGAAAAATAAACAAAAACGATACTAAAGAACTAGCCAAGTTTGGCACTACCCGACAAAAACTTGGGGGGTATAATGAAAACAGAATTAAAATTTGACAGGAAATTTTTAAAAGGTAAATTAATATTAAGGCAGTTTACTGAGTACTTAACATAACAGGTACTGTAGGTAAAGAAAGATACCTGAGGGATGGACAGATGAAAAAGATTATACCTGTGCTTGTCTGTCTACCTCTTCATATTTTTTTCTCATACCCACTGAAAGCAGACCAGCCAAAAGCACTTCTACAGGAAGCAAACAGGTATGTCTTTCAAGCGGTAAACCTTTCTGATAAGATAGAGGCAATATACCTTTACGGAATAGCCCACTTTCCCTCTTATAAGACATATGTTATAGAACTTGAACAATCCCTTGCAGATTTTTATATAGAGTATAAATATTACCTTGAATATGCTACTGGCAAAAGAGGGGTAGTTTCTAATCCATCACCAAATCCTACTGCTTTTATAACCTCAGATACCTGTAATACTTCTGGATATTTTAGTGGGGATGCTGGGGAAGGTTGGATTAGAGTTACGACAACAGCCCATACCTGTGATAGAGATAGAAATGAAATCCCTGGTTCTTCAATTTCTACTGCTGCTTCAACACGCGTGATAGTGTGGGAAGTGAGTTCAATTAGTGCTAATAGAGGATGGTCTTGTGTCGATCATAACATTACATTCACTGCTACGACAAATCCTACTGGATATGAATCTTATGTAACTTGGACAGATGGAGGAACTCCATCAACAGGAAGTGGTTCTACTTTTACTACTAAATGGTCAACATGGGAAAACAAAACTGTAATTGCCTTGAATAAAAGTAAGCAAGTAAATATAACATATGAGGATATTTCGACTTCGGAGGAATTAGAGGCATGTAGTGATAAAATCCAACATCCTGATGAACCTCATATATACGATGGTTGTTCATCTCGCACTGGACAGAATCCTGCACATGATTCTAATCCAGATGCTTGTGGAGAAGAAAGTAGTTTTTATGGCTGTTGCTATGCTCATGATATATCCTATCAAACCTGTGGTTCTAACAGAGATACGGCCGATAGTGCCTTTGCAGTTTGTTTAACTAATGTTTGTAATCAGGTAAATGATAATTGTAAACCAACATGTCTATTCTGGAAAAGTGTATATGTTTGGTTTGTAGGTATCGTAGGTGAGATACCTTGGACAAACGATCAAATAAAGTATTGTGCTTGTTGTGATTAGTAAATTATTAAAAGTTTTACAAAACATACTTTATACGGGGGTAATTATGAATATTGACAGAAAGAAGAAATCAAGTAAATATTATTTTGGTTCATTTAGTGTAATAAGTATGTTGTTAATTCATTTACTTTTTATTTCTAATCTTTTTTCGCAAGATAATAAAAATTCCTTAAAGATTTTATGGCAAAAAGATTTTGAAACCGAGCCTAATGTTAATTTTTCACCAGGAGCAATATGTTATGATGAAATTGAACATAGAATATTTTTGCTTGGTACTTCATATAGGTATAATAAGGAGAACAATTTAACAGAAAGAAGTTTTTTCTTATGTCAAATGAAAGAAGACGGTTCAAAAATTAAAAGTTTATTTCTGGATAAAATACAAGGTGGAGCAGCACAATTGGATACACCTACTTTATTCATTAAAGGTTTAGAAATATTCCCTAATGGCGATATTTTATCAATTGGTCCATTCAAAAGTTATCAGCTTTCTATAATAAAGTCAACGAGGAAACTATCGGATGTAACTCTCATTCCTTTATTCTCGGAAAATTTGAAAGAAAAAGATATAGAGATTTACAAGATGATACGATTAGAAGATGATATTCTTATTATTGGTCTTATTGGAGGAGGATCTCCTTTCGCCAATGGATTAATTGCCCGGATAACAACAGATGGGAAGGTTATCTGGAAAAAGAAATTCAATTACGGGAAAAATGTGTTTTTTACAGATGTTGCCATCAACGAAATTAATAGAACTTTTATTGTTGCAGGGTACTCACTTCCAAAAGAAACAAAAGATTTTTTTACCTATAAACCTGAAATTTGGATTTTACTTTGTGATTTTGAAGGCAATATTATCAGCGAGAAAATATTTCCAGGTAGAATCCCTAAAATTTGTTGTTTATCTTCTAAACAATACATTATTTTATATGATAGGACCAATGAGCTCGTAACCGAGAATTTATCTTTAAAATCTTTAGGAGAAAACCTAACCGAATTATGGGAAAAGCACCTCCTCACAAGAGATATATTTCCAATACAATTTATGATTCAACCTTTAAATAATAATCATTTTATTGCAGCTGCATATACCAAAATAGATAGTATTGTCTTCTATGAGTTTGATGAGAAAGGTAATCAGCAAGGTTATTTAGAAATTGTACAAAAAAAACTGTTACCGGGTACATTAATCTTTAGATGTTACAATAATAAAATTTTTGTATGTTTTCAACTAATTGGAGAAAAAGGAAATAAAAATATAAAGATGTTAGGTATAGAGGCAATTAGATAAACAGAAGTACCCTTTTAAGGATTGATTGTGTTTGTTGTGACTAAAAAAAGGAATGAAAATGAGTGAAATAAGAAAAGGAATTTTGGGAGAAGATTGTTCCTCAAAAAGAGAAAATATTTTTTTTGGCACTCGAGATAGACAAAGTTGACACAGAATCCGCTGGATGGGTTTTTGCCAAAGGTTTTGCGGATATGAGGACTAATCCTAAAACTTTTTTAAAGGTTTATCTCTATTTCAATAAATATCAACATCGTATGGGAGATGCACTTAAAAGAAGTATCGAAGAAGGTATAAATATCTATATAAAAGAGAAGGAAGGTAGGTATGGAATAAACTTAGAACAACAGAAAGATATAATAAATGAGGAGATAAAATTCTTAAATGATCCTACAAATTCTTCTGAAGAGAAAAAGATTATTGTTCAGTTTCTCTGGGATGTATGGAGTGGATTTTTCCCGAAGGTAGAAGAAATAAAGAACAGAGATGAGATATACGAGAAAATGAATCAGCAATCATTATCAATCATAGAGATGTTGAATACTGTAAGAAAGGATACAAAATTATCAGAAGAGGTTGATAAAGTTTTACTGAATTTTCAGACACATTTTTATTTTTAAGGAATGCCGGTAATTTGATTTTTTAAAAGGAATGAGTTAGAACTTAATTGCTTATTGAAACAGAATAATGGAAATAGAAAAAGGGCGGGTGCGGTGCTGGCAAGAGAATTTTTTAAACACATCTCAGATCTATTCATTTTTTATTTTAATAATAAGGTATTCAAGTTGAGAAAAAACTTTTATGAACAATAAAAAATTATTTTTTGTTCTTATCACATTTTTATTTATCGCACATTTCTGTGGAGCAGATGATACATTTTTAGGTGGTTTTGGGAGTACAGTTTTTCCACTTCAGAGTAAAGATATTGTTTTAAAATCTCAAAAGGTTTTAATAACTCTTCCAGACCTTTCAGAACCGCCAGAGACCCATTTTGGATATTACTGGGTCAACTATGATTTAAGTTTTGTTTTTTATAATCAAGGGAAATCCCAATGGGTTTTAATGGGTTTTCCTGAAGGTGAGTATGATGAAGATACAGGAGGTGATGGTAGACTTTTTGATTTTAAGGTTGAAGTAAATGGCAAAGAATTAAAAACAGAGAAGAAAGAAGGGTTATACCCCAATTATAATTTAGAAATAGATACAGTTGAAGGTAAACGAAGTTTCCCTTTTTCTTTCCCCACATGGTTTACCTGGAAAGTTTATTTTAAGTCAGGCGAAAGAAAGGAAATAAAAAATACATTTAAATGTAAAACTTCTTGTGTTTCTGGTGGTATTGATAAGTATGAGGTAATTTATATTCTCAGAACAGGTACTACATGGAAAGGGCCAATTGGTTCTGCTACAATAATAGTTCAACCCATAAATTACATATTTGATGCACAGCCAAGAAATTTTAAAAAAGAAAACAATACTCTAATTTGGGAATTTAAAAATTTTGAGCCAGAGTTTGATATTAAGATAGAACTAACTAAAAACAAAGAATATTTAATAAACAAGTAGCAGTTTTAACTTCCCAATAAGACATTATCAACATAAACAGGGAATTATAATAATGAAAAATTTACAGTTAGTAATAATTTTTTTGTAGTGATAAACAAAGTGATAATTTTGAATGCAGAAGAGAATATAGAAAAGCAATTTGAAATAAAATATCAAGCATGGAAAGAATATATTTCGCGTCCAGAAATAACAGTACAATCTATAGCAGGAGAGCGTTTTGAATGCACTCAATTTCAAGAGATTGTTAAACTGGGTTTGCCAGTACTTCCATATATCATCAGGAAAATGGAAGAAAATCCAGATGAACGCCTTCTTTGGAAAGCAATAGAAGAAATAACAAAAGTGAAAATTCGCGGAAAATATTACAAACAAAAAAATGTATTTATATTCCCTAATTTCCCAGATTGGAAGCCAAGAGAAAATGTTTACTTATATTGGCGGGAAAAAGGACGAAAACAAACCCCAGAACAACTTGAAATATCATTTACTAATTGGAAATATCTTAAAAAGCAAGGTAAAGAAGAGGAAGCGAGAAAAAAATACCAAAAAATAAAAGACCTTGGGATTGCAACTTTACCATATGTAATGGAGAAGATACAACAGGGTGAAATAGAATTAATACCCATTGTTTCTTATCTAACTGACGATGCTGTAAAAAAAGACCTCACCCCATCAGAATGTGTTGAATGGTGGAATAAAAATAAAGATAAATGGATATTACCTCCTGTAGAAGTTGATAAAAATATTTAAATAAAACTTTCCTATACAGGCCCTGATACCGCCACAGGAGAAGATAAAGTGAAAGTGACAGTGTGGGATATAGGAATTGATGACCCTGCCCACGGTAGCCACATATACATCCCCAAAGCATCTGCACCTTCGTATATCATTCAGGCACATATGAACCCGCCTAATGCTCTTGATGCTTTTAATGAACCTGACTATTATGACCTATGCCCCAGAACTCAGGTGGGTGAAATACTTGGCAGCGATACTTATACCACATTGAGGCCTGATGGTTCAAACCGATACCATCTTTTTCATTAAGAAACTGAGGAAACAATGAGAATATTAATGCTTTTATTGGTTTTACTTTCACTGCAGCATCCAATTGTTTCTCAATGCGACAACGTAGATGAATACGAAATATGGAAAGAAATTTGCATACAAACTTTGGGAGAGGATAAAGGAAAAGAACTTTTACTTCAGATATTGGATGCGAAAAAAAATGACGACACGGTAAGGTTTCTGAAAATAATGGATTCACTTCAGACAAAAGATTTACTTAATATGGGCAATGTTATGGTTGGGGTTGATGATAGACGCGGTTTGGGTGCAAATCCAGAGCTTTCGGTAACAGCAATAGTGATGTTGCCCATTGCAAAGCGTTTAGATTTAGATTTAGATGTAACTTCTGATGCATGTTTGAATGTTCTACAAGACAAAACTTTACATCCAAGATGGCGAGCGTTGATTGCATACAACCTGCTTTTTGAACCTTATGAAAGTGTCAAGAATGAAAAGGGAATTCTGATAAGAAAAAGGTATGGCATAGATTCCCTCAGCGAAAAGAACAAGCAAAAATGGCTTAAGGTTCTTGTACATATACGAGAAGATGCCTCTGAAGATACGCAAGTACGGAGGAATGCGGAAAGGAGTATTGAAAAACTGCAGTATATTTTGAAGTAGAAAACCCGAGCCTTTTTGTGGGGTAATATTATAATGGAACAGATGTACATATTGGCAGAAAACCATGCCAGGGAAAATAGTAAATATTTTGACTTGAACCAGAAATATACTATGATGACAGAAGGATTAAGATGCGATGTTGTGGTTGAGGCATGTTATGAACTGTTGGGGTGTAATGTGTGGGGAAAAATCGTTAGTGGGAGTACACACTATGATATTAGTTACTCAGATACTTACAAGGACGAACACAATGAAACCCATCAATTTGATATAGTTGAGTGGGAGGAAAATCTATACCCAGCAACTCAATGTGGACATGAAAGCGGGGAAAGAGGTACGAGTTGGAATTCAATGTTTACTTTAGAACCATATCTATATGAACCAAATTTTTAGGAGGTTACAATGCGTATCTGGTCATTATTTATATATGTGGAAATGGTTATAATATTAATATTTGTTAATTCTGTTAGGTGTGATGGTGAACGTGATTACTTAAAAGAAGCCATAAGCATCAAAACAGATGCAGAGTTTCAAGAATTTCTTAATTCGTTAACAAAAGAGGACCTTATAATTTTTGGTAAACAGGTTGCAGGAAGAATAATGGACAATCAAATATCTGAAGGAGATTTTATTTTGATGCATATGATTATTAACCAGTATGTCTTCAAATATCCAGAAGTCTGTTTTTATCCAAGCCAATTTATGAAGATGGTAAGTGATAAAGAAGAAAATTTCTCATGGCGATTTACTCTCATATCCTGGTTAGGGGAAATATCTACTGACAAAAATTTAACAAATCTCTTTTATTATTTCCCGAATCTGAATGAAGTTTTTAAAATCTTGAACGACATAATTGCAGATGATAAAGATGCCCCAAAAATAAGAGCTAAGGTTATATCTATCTCATGCAGAAGTATTGCTTTATCCTTCTATACCAAAGAACAAAAAAAAGAATGGTTCAAAAAAAAAGAAGATTTTATCAATAAACAGGTAAAACAAGTTATTACATCTTTATTGGAAATTTTGAAAAATCCGAGAGAAAACGATGAAATTTTAATAAATACGATAAATGGATTACGAGATCTGTATAAATATGTAGAACTATCTACTCAAAATAAAATAGAACAAGCCATACGAGAAGCATTAAATAAGAACAAAATGTATTCTCCAAATGTAAGAATTTCAATATTTTCATGGATCATAGAAGTATTAAAGGATTCAACCATAGAACAGGACCTTCTCGACTTATCCAACGAGTACCCTGAATATAAAGATACTGTTAAAAGTCTTATTAGAGATATTAAGAAAATGAGAGATAACTAAAAAACTTGCACCATTTTCTTTTATCATTTTATATATGAAGAACTCCAAATTTTTACTTTCAAGGAATAAGATATTAACAGTCCTGATATCTATAGTTATATATGAAACTGTATGTTTTATGTGTTCAGCAGTCACCGCATTGATTTTTCAATTAACTGAAGACGGAAGAAAAGCCCCTGAGATGTTTGGATGGATAGGGTTTTTAACGATATCTGGTTTATATTCTCTTTTTCTATGTACTGGAAGTACAATTGTAATTATCATTTTTATATTAATCTGTCATAACAAATATGTACAGAAAGGATTTTTTTTATTTTTAGTGATGCTAGGGATTCTTTGTGGTCTTACAGCAATTTTATTTACACTTAATTTTACTTCCGATTTTTTCCCTTCAGGATTATTAATTATAACAATTTTGTCTATTGTAATTTTCTTGTTATATGGGAAATTTATGGAGTCCATAACAAAGAGAAATAAATATTGATAATAAGAGTGATTTAACGGTATGGAATAAGATACGGCACAAGATGATATTCGTTCCGAAACAAACTATGTCGTGATTGAAATGACAGGTGAGGATAGAGTGACCTAATGGAGGTCCAGTTTTATGCTTGGAAAATGAAAAAGTTGAGATACATAGGTAACACCTCAATGGTCTTGGAAAAGGTATCAGATATTGGTAAAATAAGGGATGATAGTGCAATTGGATATGAAGTATTGGTATAGAATGTAAGAAAACATATGTTCATCGGTTGTTAATAGCCAGGGTAAGGCAAATCTGTCAAGAGTCAAGAGTTGACCCCGTTTTTAAAATTTCATGGAAGTTTTTTATTGTTTCGAGGAGATGATCCTGATTCCCGGACATAATTCCTTTCATTACATAACTGCCAATAATAACAGCATCTGCACATTCCCTCAGACGATAAATCTGTTTCTGGTTTGAAATTCCAAATCCAACTGCAATGGGTATCTTTGATTGTTTATGCAATGACAAAACATCTTCATAAATATCCTCAGGCAGTGTATCTCTTACTCCTGTTACACCGGCCACAGCAATGTAATAGATAAATCCAGATCCTTTCTTAAGAATTTTTTTTCTTCTTTTTTCTGATGTTGTTGAACTGATAAACAAAATAAGGTCAATCCCATATTTCTTAAGTTCATTGCCCAACGGTTCTGATTCTTCAAGAGGTATATCAGGCACAATAACTCCTGAGACATTTGCTGAATAACAGTCCTCTGCAAACTTTTCCAGACCATATGTGTATATTGGATTATAATAACTCATAAGAAGATACGGAATATGTAATTTATGTTTCAATCGCAAGCACATATCCATTATTGATACAAGGTTTGTATTGTTTTCAATGGCTTTTTGAGATGCCTCCTGTATTACAGGACCATCTGCAATAGGATCAGAAAAAGGCACACCAAGTTCAATCATGTCAACACCTACATCCTGCAGTTTCTCAGCAAATTCTTCGGTAAATGTAATATCAGGATATCCAGCGGTAATATAAATAATAAGCCCTTTTCTTCTTTGTTCCTTCAAATTCTTAAAAGATTCAAAAATCTTCATAATGGTATCCCCTCTATTCTTGCTACTTCATTTACATCCTTATCTCCTCTTCCTGATAAACAAACAATGATGATATCATCCTGCTTAAACCTTTTTTTATTCTCAATTAAGTATGCAACTGCATGTGCGGATTCAAGCGCAGGTATAATCCCTTCGCTTTCACTCAAAATATGAAATGCATTGAGAACCTGCCTGTCATCCACAGCATAATATTCTGCCCTGCCTATATCCTTGTAATAACTATGTTCAGGTCCAATACCTGGATAATCAAGACCAGCAGAAATAGAATAAGTTGGATGAATCTGTCCATTTTTATCCTGAAGAACATAACTGAAATTGCCGTGAAGTATTCCTGGTCTTCCCTTACAAAGTGTCGCAGAATGATAATCAGTATCAATACCCTTTCCAGCTGCCTCGACGCCTATAAACCTTACACTTTTATCTCTGAAAAATGGAAAGAAAAGTCCAATACTGTTACTTCCTCCACCAACACACGCAACCAAAAAATCAGGAAGTTTTTTTTCTGCCTTTATAATCTGTCTTTTTGCTTCTTTCCCGATGATTGATTGAAAATCTCTGACCATTACAGGAAACGGATGAAAGCCAACAACAGTTCCTATTACATAGTGGGTGTTTGAAAAACTTGAAATCCAGTCGCGCATTGCTTCATTTATGGCATCCTTAAGGGTACGGCTTCCGGATTTTACACAGGTAACCTTTGCACCAAGAAGTCGCATCCTGTAAACATTCAATGCCTGTCGTTGCATATCTATTTCACCCATATATACCTCGCACTGAAGTTTAAGCAATGCTGCTGCAGTGGCAGTTGCAACCCCATGTTGACCCGCACCAGTTTCAGCAATCACCCGTGTTTTGCCCATTTTCTTTGCAAGAAGAACCTGGCCTATGGTATTGTTGATTTTATGGGCGCCTGTAAATGCAAGATCTTCTCTTTTAAGATAAACCTTGCATCCGATGTATCTCGAAAAATCTGAGGCATAATATAAAGCAGTAGGCCTTCCAACATAGTATTTGAAATAATATGCAAGTTCTTTACGAAACTCGCGGCTTTTGCCAATTGTAAGATATGCATCCTGAAGTTGTTCAATCACTGCCATCAGTGTTTCTGGAGCAAACATCCCGCCATAAACACCAAACCTTCCTTTTTTATCAGGAACTTTTTTCATTGCTAATCCTTTTTATCTTTGACAGCAATAATTTTATTTTTTCTACATCTTTTATACCTGGCGAAATTTCAACACCAGAAGCAATATCAACTGCAAAAGGATTGATTATTGAAAGTAATTGTTCGATATTCTCTGCGTTTATCCCGCCTGCAATAAATGTTTTATAAGAATATGGTTTAAGAAGTTTAAGCGTATCCCAGTTAAATGTAGTACCAGTACCACCCATATATGAATCGCTGAGCGCATCAAAGAGAAAATAATCAGCATTAAAATCAGAAAGATTCCCAGGCAAACAATCCTTAATTCTGAATGCCTGAATAATCATATACCCGGGAAATTGTTTTTTTACCTCATTACAGAAAACACTGGATTCCCCTGCATAAATCTGAATGCCAGAAAGCGAACATTGTCCAATGATTGTTTTTATATATTCCAGGTCCTTTTCGACAAAAATACCTATGGGCTTTGATCTCTTCAGAGAGGCAGTAATTGATTTTGCTTTTTCAATGTCTATGTATCTCTTGCTGTGCTGCCAGAAATTAAGTCCTATGTACTCAACACCAAGAATATCACAGATTCCTGCATCTTTTTTTCGTGTAATCCCACATATCTTTACCTTCATTAAATTTTCGGCAGATTTTCGAGGGATTTTCGTATTTCTTCATCTGGATATTCATAATCCTGAAGTTTTCCCTGGAGATATGCATCATAAGATGAGAGGTCAAAATGTCCGTGTCCACTAAAGCTAAAAACAATGCATTTTTCTTCGCCTGTCTCTGCGCATTTTTTTGCCTCGTCAATAACAACCTTAATGGCATGCGAGGTCTCAGGCGCTGGAAGAAACCCCTCTGTTCGTGCAAATAAAATCGCTGATTCAAATGCCTTCGTCTGCGGGACTGCCTCTGCCCTGATAAGTTTTTTATTAATGAGTAAACTCAAAATAGGAGAAAGCCCATGATATCGAAGCCCTCCTGCATGAATTCCAGATGGAATAAAATCATGCCCGAGTGTAAGCATCTTCAAAAGTGGAGTTAAGCCAGATGAATCTCCAAAATCATATCTGTAAGGTCCTTTTGTCATTGTTGGACACGCTGTTGGTTCAACCCCAATAAAATCAACATTACTTTTACCTTTAATCTTATCATCTATAAATGGGAGCACAAAACCAGCAAAATTACTGCCTCCGCCAACACATCCAATAAAGATATCAGGTTTCTCACCAACTATCTCGAGTTGTTTCTTTGTTTCTAAACCCATAATTGTCTGGTGCAAAAGGACATGGTTCAACACGCTTCCTAAACTATACTTACTATCTTTTTTGCTGACAGTATCCTCTATTGCTTCAGAGATTGCTATACCAAGACTTCCAGGGGTATCGGGGTTTTCCTTAAATATCTTTCTGCCATACTCTGTATGTTGACTTGGAGAAGCATAGATTGTAGCATTCCATGTCTGCATAAGAATTCTTCTGTATGGTTTTTGTTCATAGCTAACCCTTACCATATAAACAACACATTCAAGACCAAACAGATTGCATGCAAAAGCAAGTGCACTTCCCCATTGCCCTGCACCTGTTTCTGTGCATAATCTTTTAACCCCTTCTTTTTTATTGTAGTATGCCTGCGCAACTGCTGTATTTGGCTTATGACTGCCAGGGGGACTTACACTTTCATTCTTAAAATAGATTCTTGCCGGTGTTTTAAGTGCTTTTTCAAGCCGTATAGCCCTGTGAAGGGGTGTTGGACGCCACATACGATAAATGGATTGAACCTCTTCTGGAATTTCAATCCACCTATCAGATGACATTTCTTGTTTAATTAATCCGTCTGGAAAAATTGCTCTGAGAACCTCTGGTTCAGCGGGTTTTCCAGTCCTCGGATCAAGAGGCGGTGGAAGTTGCTCTGGCAAATCAGGTAAAACATTGTACCATGCCTGAGGCATCTCCTTTTCACTCAGGTTGATTTTTATTTCATCCATAGTTCATCTCCTTTAGTAGTTTTTTAACTAGTTCACCCGGCGATTTTGAGCGAAGAAAATATTCACCAATTAATGCACCGCTTGCGCCTGATTGATAAAGTTGCCTTAATATGTTTGCATCCTTAACACCACTTTCAGCAATAACAGGTATTTTAATGTTTTTTGCAGATGAAAGCAAATTAAATATTGTTTCATGACTAATACTTAAGGTATCGATATCACGGCTGTTTATTCCTATAAGAGCCCCATTTGAATCAGGAAGGATATTAGAAAGACGCTGTATCTCCTTTTTATTATGAACCTCAATAAGAACCTCGAGATTCAATGACCTTGCAAGTTCAAACATGTGTAAAAATTGACTATCAGAAAGTATACGAAGAATAAGAAGCACACAGTCAGCACCAAAATATTTTGCCAGATAAATCTGATATTCATCAATAATAAAATCCTTATTGAGAACAGGAATATCAACAGCATTTTTTACTTTTCTTAGATCCTCAATAGAACCAAGAAAAAATGCCTCCTCTGTAAGAACCGACACTGCCGATGCACCACCTGAAACATAAGAAGTCGCTATTCTCGCGGGGTTGTATTTCTTTCTAAAAACACCCCCTGAAGGTGATGCTTTTTTTGTCTCGGCAATAATTATAAATTTCTGATGAGATATTTTTTTAATTATTGAATTTGGTTTTTCAGCAGAAGGTATCTTCAAACAGGAAACAGGAAGTATCTGTTTTTTTTTGTTTATTGAAATTTTCTTGTTTTCAAGGATTCTGTTTAATAGCATCTTTCTCCTGTTTTTCAAGATCATAAATAAACCTTTCAGCGACAAGCCTCATCTCAGGAAATTTTTCTTTTATCTGTTTCCATTGAATAATTGCGTCGTTAATTCTTCCAAGTTTTTCAAGTACATGAGCCCGTGTATTTTCAACATAAGCAGGATGCTCAAAATTTATTGCATTATCAAGATATTCAATCGCAGTTTCAAGTTCACCCCATTGATAATAAATCCATGCTAGTTCCCAGTATAATCTGTATGTATTATCATTATATTTAAGACCTTCCTTAAGAAATTCAATACCTTTTATTTGCCATTTCTTTTTTTCGGAGATAGGCTTTGCTGGAGCAATACAGTTGATTAAAAACCATCCACCTGTTGACCATGCCTCTTCATCATAAGGATCAAGACGGGTAATGAGGTAAAACAGGGGAAATATCTCTTCATATCTTCCCTGATGCCAGAGTTTATCAATGCGCAGATTTATAATATTGATAACAGGGTCCATCTGGTCAGTAATGTCCATTAATTGAAAAGCCACCATTTCTGGTTGAGCAATGGCTTTACAGGGGCTAAAAATCAAAACAGCGAGTATTAAGATTATTCTAATCAGCATTTGACACTTCGATGATATTTTTTAGATGCCGATCACAAACACCGCTGGTGATAGCATTTTTTGCAATTTCAATTCCTTCCTGGATATTCTTACACATACCAGAAAGAAAAAGAAGGGCTGCTGTATTCAACAAAACAGTGTCCCTTTTTGCTCCTGATTCCTTACCTGATATGATATTCCTCAGGATTTCTGCATTTTCTTCAGGACTTCCACCCTGAAGTTCTTTCAGAGGCGCCCGTTTTAGGCCAAAATGTTCTGGCTCAATGGTAAAAACAGTTTTTCTGTCAGAAATTTCAACCACCCTCGTTTTACCTGTAATCGAAATTTCATCAAGGCCATCCTCACCATAAAAAATCCACGCCTTTCTGACACCGAAACTTCTTAAAACATCAGGAATGATATCAAGAAGATCCGGGCTACCAACCCCAACAATCTGAACACTTGAAAAAGCAGGATTTGAAAGAGGTCCAAGTAAATTGAAAATTGTCCTGAATCCAAGTTCTTTCCTAACAGGGGCAATATTTTTCATTGCAGGGTGATAGAAAGGAGCAAACAAAAACGCAAAATTGATTTCTCTTAACATCCTTTCTGCTTTATCTGGTGGAAGTTCTATCCTCATACCGAGTTTCTCAAGAACATCAGCACTTCCACTCTTACTGGATACTGCCCTGTTGCCATGTTTTGCAACTTTTAATCCACACGCAGAACCAACAATCGCCGCTGCAGTTGAAATATTGAATGTGCCCGAGTTGTCCCCTCCTGTGCCACAGGTATCAACAACAATACCCATGCCCTTTACCCTTAAACATTTTTCTCTCATTACCTCAACAGCGCCTTCTATTGCTTCGCGGTTTTCACCTGTAATTCTGAGCGCTGTTAAAAAACTCGACATTAAAATAGGCGAAGCCGAACCTTCCATAATCTCCCTGAAAGCACCAGCAGATTCAATGCGATTTATCTTTTGGTTCGAAACAAGTTTTTTGATTGCTTCTTCGATTTTCATATCTCAATAAAATTTTGAAGGATCTTTTTTCCTTCAACAGTAAGAATTGATTCTGGATGAAATTGAACCCCATATACATGAAATTTTTTATGTTTTATCCCCATAATCTCTCCATCATCGCTCCAGGCAGTAATTTCAAGAACATCAGGAACACTTTTCTTCTCAATCACAAGAGAATGATATCTTGTTGCAGAAAAAGGATTTGGTAATCCCTTAAAAATGTATTTACTGTTATGGTATATAAGCGATGTTTTTCCATGCATTAAAACCTGTGCGCCAATTATTTTCCCTCCATAAAGATACCCGATACATTGATGTCCGAGACAAACCCCGAGAACCGGCTTTTTATCTTCAAACTCTTTAATTAAATCTAAAGAAATTCCTGCATTCTCGGGCCTTCCTGGTCCAGGAGAAATAATGATACTATCAAATTTTTGACGGGATGCATCCTTTACTGTAATTTCATCATTTCTGAACACCTTTACCGTGCAGCCAAGTTCCCCGAGATACTGAACAAGATTAAAGGTAAAAGAATCATAATTGTCTATCATTAATATTTTCTTCACAAAATACCTCGAAGGTATCGAGTATCAAGTAGAGAAAAAAACTGATAATGTATATCCTGTCTACTACTTTCTACCCTAAACTCTCAGTTAACTGAAATTTATAGTCCCTACAATTAATTATGCCTGAAAAAAGGCAAAATGACAAGTTTTAAGTTTGTTCTTTAGACCATTTAGAAATATTTTCAATCAGTTGTAATGCCTTATCCTCTGTTTCACAGGAAGTTGAAATAAAAAGTCCACGGGCATTGAGGTTCTCAAGTGCTCTCTTCACCTCAGATGAATGAATGGAAATGTGAAGATTTTTCCCAGCCACCTGAACCTTTTTAAGTATATCCATAAAGTATAATGGCGATGGTTTTCCTGCACCTGGAAGTATTTGAAAAGCCTTTATCTTAGGTAATTCGAGTAATGTATCTATATGTTTAAAGTTTCCAAGTCCATCAACGTGGTAAACGCAGAAATCAAGAAAATCTGTTTGTTTTTCAATGACAGGTAAAAAAATCTCCCTGAACATTTTCGGAGAAATATTATAGGCAAAATCGTTCTGCACAGCATAGAATTTTCCAGGCGCCCATAATGGAAACCAGCAGGTAGAACCCTCGTCAACTTCATTAATTATCTTAAACAGTTTATCATAATGCCTGCACCAGATATCCATCAAAAAAAACTCTGCTTCTTTCACCCACTCGGGTCTATCCAGACAATCAAATAAAAGGTTTTCAGTACCTCTAAGTGCTGCAAGCGTATCTCCGCAACCACCAAATGCTCCTATTGAAACAAGACATTTCCCTTTTGCCTCATCAATCCCACGATGCAGTAATTCAATAGAAAATCTATAATCAGGATGTTCTTCATTAATCTTGAGACCAGTATAATCTATCTCTTGATTAAGCAGAATTGGATCCCACCATCCAGTTTGCATATCAAGATGCACAGGACACCCTAAAAATGTTGGAATTGCAGTATGCCCGGGATACCCAGCATTCCAGATGGGTAATGCTTCAGCACCAAAAAAAGTATGGAAAAGGTTGTATTGGTTTACAGAACTGATGTAATCAAGGTCATACCACTTTTGATAAGTATCCTTTGGCTTATCGGGTGCAGGAATATCAGGTGGGTTTTTCTTTGGTGCATAAACAGCGACTGCACATCTGCCGAAGTATTCACCAGCCCACCATTTTTTATAGTTTTCTTTTGTCTGTTCCCAGTCCGGCTTATAAAGAAGCGACATTTTATTCAATCACAATCACATCAGCGGCATTAATCCGAGGCAAAGATATTGTCAATACCGTACCTTTTACTGTAAATTTTAAACCATTCTTATAAAAACAAGACCATACTTTTGATGTGGTAAAACCATTACAATCAACAGTAATTTTAATGTTTTTAACAGTTGGGTTTTGAGTAAGATTTACAACAGGAATTACAATAGAATTCTCAGATTTTAATCTTCCTGTAACTATACCATTTTCATTTGAAATAGTATCAGGTATAATTCCGTTCTCTCTTAGTGGGAGAAGAATTAATTCTTTTGAAACAGAATCACACTCAACTGGTTCAAAATTTCCTGCACCAAAATGACAGAATTTCTGAGATATACCACCCTTCCCACAGGGAAGAACCTTTAGCCCTGCCTGAATGTAACTTTCGCCGGGCAAAGTTCCACCATAATATGTAATACCTGTTCCAGTTTTTGTTTTTATCCACGCAGGTAAACCATCAGATGCATATCTTGCCAGAACATCTGAACCAGGTGCAAGTTCAAACACTTCTTTATTACAGAGAACCCTTGTACTTTTTCCATTAATCTGAATTACGTCAATTGGATTTTCAAACAAAAGTTCCAGTTTAGCCCTCAATGGCCCTTTATATTGTTGACAAGAAACCTGTTTACCCCTTCCTAAGACACTATCAAGTACCGTTAGTGGCTGGTCAAACTCATCCTTTCTCGCAGATGAACAGCCTGCAAACAGAATACCACCTTCTTCAATCCATCTCCTGATTTTTTCTGCTGAACTCCTTTCAAGATTTGGACTAATAAGATACAAGACCTTATAATTATTCAGTAATCCCTCTTTTATATCATCATCAGTGATAAAATCAACCCTGTACCCTGCTTTTCTTAAACAATACCAGATGTTTTTTCTTTCTTCTTGAAAAACATTTGTTGCTACAGAACCTGGCTTAATATCCCATTGACTTTTTCCTTCAATCTCCCATACATCACCTGCTTTACTCAAAAGCATTGCAACAGGTGTTTTTTCAGGTCTTGCAGGAATAAGATAATCCTCTATAAGACCAGCCATTCCAGAGATTGTTCTTATGGTCTTAAATGTTGGCATTCCACCCCTATACGCAATATAATTTTCAGTGGCATAAGCATCAAACCCAGCATTAAAAAAATCAAGATCTTTTACATTGTTCGCCCATAAAAGCACTGCATTTTTCAGCAGTAAATCAGGCGGACATCCTGGATAATGTGGCATACAGTAAAACTGCATCGGAGTATCATGATAACTTGCGCCTTTCCTCAGGTACGAGGCAAGAAAATCAACAACAAGTGTTGATGCCTCTGGCATACCATAGGTATAATCCTCGCTCCATGCTAGTGACATTGCACCTTTTTTAAATGCTTCAATAAATGATTGCTGATGTACCCAGTAAAAGGGATGCATTCCACCGAGATTTGCAGAGGTATGAACCTGTGGTCCAAGTGTATCTCTTAGTTTTTGAGTTTTTTCAGCCAATTGTCTTGCTCCAATTTCCCCTTGAAAAAGAACACTGTACCAGTAAAGTTTTTTCATTGTACCAACGACTGAAGACGTTTCTTTATTATCATCAATAACACCTATTTTTACTGCTATCTCCATTGTAGGAGAAGCAACTGGTTTTACACTATCCCATGAAACACAACCCAAACTTTCGGGTGTTTCTCCGAATGTTTTTATAAAATTATGAAACTCGTCAATAATCTTCGGATCATCAGGATTTAGAGAAGGCAGTCCAATCTCATCTCCGTAGGATAGGTAATAAAAATATGGTTCAAGTTTTTTTTCCCTTATCATTTTTACAACTTTATCTATATCCTGAGAGTGGTGAAAAGTATATGAACGTTCAATTATTCCACCCTTATTCTTCCACCAGTTGATTATTTTTGCGGCTTCATCCCCATTATCAACATGTCCAAGTGTATTAAGTCCGAGTGCACGCCTGAACGATTGCTCTACATCAAAGCCCCATTTTGCACCAGGAGCATCACTGACCTTTCCTGTAGAAGCAAAAAGTTTTAATTTTTTGGGAATAGGTCCGATATTTTTCTCTGAATTTAATTGTGTGGTAATCTGGTTAAAAATATCCGAAATCTTCTTTGTATACAAAACCCCTTCTTTTGTATTCAAATCCGGCTGGACAAGAACAGTCAATTCTTCTTCACCTTGATTTAATTCAAATGACTTCAAGATTTTCTTTTCATCAGGAGAAAGAGCAATATCAACAGCAAAACCTGGATTTTTTATTGAACCATCAACAGATATACCCTTAAAGGTAAAGGGAGAAGTGCTCTCAACATTCATCGTTGGACCAAGGTCATACCATACACTCGCCTCACCGGGTTTAATCGGATCAGGCCAATTACCATCAGGTTTCAAATTCTCTCTGGTAATTTGATTTCCTTTTCCATCATAAAATTTTACGAGTCCCTTATATGCCGGAGAATAAAAATCAGGGTATCTATGGCCCCAATGATTCCAGTTAACCTTTATCGATTTTTCAGAAAGATTTCTAAACCTGAAATAAACGTGGTTTGCCTTTCTCAATTCATCGAGAAGTGGATATCTCGGGTATCCTGGTGAAGATAATTCTGAAAGGTCATCTGTTAGCATTATTGCATCTATGCTTCTAACACCCGCTGGCTCTGGATTGTGTGTTTTTGAAATAATAAGTGTGTATATACCCTTTTTCAAATCTACAATATATCCCTCGGCTGCATCATGATCAATCCCCCATTGCCAGTAAAGAGACCCTCTTACTGGTTTATCTGTAAAACAATAATGCTTTTCTGAAGTTAAAAGTCCATAAACATTATCAAAGACAGTATTTCCTGAAATATCAATAAGTTTAACCCTGAAGGTATAATTAAAAAATGGTACACATTCATACTTTACCCATAGTTTGTATTTTTTATTTTCAGGAACATTAATAGTACTTTTCATTTCAGCAGGATTATCTCCAGCATCAGTCATTGCTGTTCTAAGACGACTTGTCCAGACCCCGCCAAATGTCATATTTTGATACAGATCATAGCCCCATCTTCCAACCTGCCATGTTTTACCAGGCCCAGTATTTTTCTGATTAACACCCTGCATATCCTCTGCTTCAACAATAATTCGAACCTGCTGTGCACTACAGATTGCTGTAAATAAACATATAACTGCAAAACAAAAAAAATAAAATCTTTTCATTATGTCACTCCCTTAAATATAATCATCAATGTTTTTTGCAATTTCATACGCCTGCATTAATGCCTTTGCCTTGTTAATTGTTTCAATATATTCTCTTTCAGGTATAGAATCAGCAACGATTCCTGCCCCTGCCTGAACATAAACATTTCCCCGAGAAACAAACATCGTTCTGATTGCTATACAGAAATCCATGTCACCGTGAAAACCAAAATAACCAACAGCACCTGCATAAGCACCGCGTCGTGCTTTTTCAAGTTCTTCAATAATTTGCATTGCTCTTACCTTTGGAGCACCGCTAACAGTTCCTGCTGGAAAACAGGCACGAAGTAAATCAAACTGGCTTTTACCTCTGCCAAGTTTACCGATGATATTCGTTACAAGATGCATTACATGTGAGTATTTTTCAATAAACATTAAATCAGTAACCTTGACAGAACCCGGCCTGCAGACTCTTCCAAGATCATTTCTTCCAAGGTCAACCAGCATAATATGTTCCGCAATCTCTTTTATGTCTTTTTTTAATTCCTCTGCGAGAATTTCATCTTCAGCATCATCTTTTCCTCTTGGTCTTGTTCCGGCAATAGGTCTTAAAAGTGCGTCAGTTCCATTGCATCTCACAAGAATTTCAGGCGAAGAACCTACAAGTGACTTTTCAGCAAAGCCAAGATAGAACATATACGGCGAGGGATTTACTGACCTAAGCGCCCTGTAACCAGAAAGCGGACTAATATCAATAGGCCTTTCCCATCTTTGAGAAAGAACAACCTGTATAATGTCTCCTTCTCTAATGTATTTTTTTGCGCGAACTACAGAATTTTCAAACTCTTTCTGGGTGCAGTTTGAAACAAAATTTCTTTTTTGTCGATTGCAGGGTGCTTTCTGATAATTAAGAGGTTTCTTTATCATTGAAAAAATTGATTCAATCTTATCACAGGATTTCTTGTATGCTTCTCTTATTGATTGACCCTTTTTTATTCTCGCATTACTGATAATCTGAATCTTTCTCTTGAGATGATCAAAAACAATAAGGTCAAAACACATCTGAAAACAAAGATCAGGAAACATCAAATCATCAGGAAGTAAAGACGGAATTTTTTCAATAAATCTAACATAATCATAGGAAACATATCCAACAGCCCCACCAGCAAACACAGGCAATTCTGGAAGTTCTGGCTGTGTATATTGACTAACAATTTCTGAAAGTTTTCTCATCGGGTCAATATCAGAAAATATCTGTTTTCTGCCTGTTATGTCTAAAAATTCTATCTGGTTTCCACTGCTCTTAAATAATTCTCTCGGTTGTATCCCTATAAAAGAATACCTCCCGAGTACTCCGCCCTGCTCAACACTTTCGAGAAGAAAATTTGTCTCTGAATCAGAAGCAATCTTCATAAAAACACTTACAGGTGTTTCAAGGTCAGCAAGTGATTCTGCCCAGACAGGAACAAGATTATATGAGGCCGCAAGTTTTTCAAA
>Ga0255347_1001260_pt1 | contig 42292 bp, 42 predicted proteins | sample wastewater_treat_2_FD_192479 | JGI IMG/M metagenome (GOLD analysis project Ga0255347, IMG submission 192479) | Wastewater microbial communities from Lulu Island WWTP, Vancouver, Canada - plant24 | ecosystem: Engineered > WWTP > Wastewater > Unclassified | place: Canada: Vancouver, British... | reverse complement strand
CTTTGAATAGCTTTTCAAGCTTATCCGCCGGCTTATTCCGTTCACGATTTATTTCTTGTTATTAATTCTTATATTAACTTGTACCATTCAATAATATTTCATAATAAAATGAATTTCCTTAACGCACCAAGATTATTAGACCATCGGGTATTCATACCTGATTACCTGCTAAACCAACTAAACCAATACAATATTAGTTCCAGACTTTAATGCAAATGCCAGCGAACGTTGAAATATCAATGTTTATAGACACCAAGGCTAAAATCGCCGATTTAAGCGACTTTTTTTGCATTGCCTTATAAATATACCTTTATTTATGATCGATCCTATCAGGAATCATTATAAATACTTAGGTATCATGATTTTCTGCCCTGATTGCAGCCTGTCCGGAGAAATATCATTTATCCTGCAGATCGCATGAACGATTTTTCGCACATCCTGGTCTTGCGGACCATAGGTTTTAGCCAGATCCCACAAAGTGTCACCGTTAACTACCAAGATTTCCGTATATACTGGCCTGGTCAAGCTTTCTGCCTGATTTTTTCCGATCACGCTGCCGCCTGCAGAAATCAAAATTACAAGCAATATGGTCATAGATATACAAAAGCGGATCCTTGATTTTACTATGTATTTTTTTCTCATAGTTTCACCTCACCTAATACGCAAACATCTGTTCTTGTGTATGATAGTATCAGAATACGCGTTCTTTGTAAAGGGAAAAATGAACGATTGTTCTTTTTATTAAAACAAAAATTTGGTAGATCATACACCGCTTCGGAAAAATTGCGAATAACTTGACTCAGACTCAGATCTTCATCAGTCTTTTATATATCCTGTCTATATAAGAAGTAAGATCATGGCGTTTAAGTAATAGAACGATACACACAAGTACGGCTAAAACCGATATTGTTATGAGGCCGAAATAGCTGCCTTTGTTGAGCATGCTTCCCATCATGAGTGTGCCCATCAGCGCCGGTGTCCTTGCTGTCAGAGAAAGCAGCAAAAATGATATATACCTGAAATCGGAAACCCCTGCTGCATATATGACAGGATCCTTAGGCAGCCCCGGAACAGCGAAAATAACGAACAGGATCGCAAAAGCTCTTCTACTGTTGAGCTGATTGACGAACCTGGAGATACGCTCTTCCCCGAATATAATATGCACCCCCCCTCTTCCCAGCAATCTGGCAAGTCCGAAAGCGATGGTCGTCCCTATGGCGAGACCCGTGATAGAGAGAAGATATCCGAGCCAGAAGCCATAGGCATAGCCTCCGGCGAACTGTATAAACTGTCCGGGGATCAGCGATATGATTATCTGAAGTACCTGCAAACCCAGGTAAACGAAAATTCCTGCTGTCTGATATTTGTCAAGATAGGCATTTACGCCTTCCATTGTGCGAAACTGACTGAAAAACTCCGGGTATCCCAAATAGGCATAGACAGGTAGCACTATCACTATGCAGGCTAAAACAGCAAGCTTTAAAATTGAAAGCAGGACTTTCATAGCAATCCCTTGTCCTCCATTGCCTGCATTGCTTTGAGCACGCCGAATTTAGAGTGTTCATATGTTAATCCCCCCTGGAAGTAGACGATATAAGGTTCCCTGATCGGAGCATCTGCCGAAAGCTCGATAGAGGATCCTTGAATAAAGGCTCCGGCTGCCATTATGACCTGATCCTCATATCCCGGCATTTCCCATGGAACCGGCCGTACATGGGAATCAACAGGTGCCGCAGCCTGTATACCTTCACAGAAGGCGATGACAGCTTCCGGACTGCCTAATTTTACTGCTTCTATGATATCGCTCCTTTTTTCATCCGCCCTTGGGCAGACTTCATACCCCAGGTTCTCAAAGGCTTTCGCCAGCAGTATCGCTCCCTTTACGGCGCCGTTTACAGTCTTCGGAGCGATAAATAGTCCCTGGAACATAGTGCGGGACTGTCCGAAAGTAAGTCCGCATTCCCCGCCAATTCCGGGAGATGTCATACGGTATGATATCTTTTCGATTAAATCTTGGCGTCCGGCAATATAACCACCGGCAAGAGCTAAACCACCGCCGGGATTTTTAATCAGAGACCCGGCTAAAACATCCGCGCCTGCTTCTGTAGGTTCTTTTGTGTCTAAAAACTCACCGTAGCAGTTATCTACCAGCAAGACTATTGACGGATCCATGCTCTTTACACATTCGGCACATTTTTTGATTTCGTCTATAGTGATGGCCTTTCTCCATCCGTAGCCCGTAGCCCGTTGTACGGCTACCGCCCTGGTTTTTGGTGAAATCACCTTTGCAAGGGTCTCAAGATCGATAGAACCGTCATAGTTTAGCTCGACTTGTTTGTAAGTAATGCCGAAATCTGTTAAAGACCCCATGCCTTCGCCTCTCAGACCTATTACTTCCCAAAGCGTATCATAAGGACTGCCGGTACAGTATATCAGCTCATCCCCAGGTCTTAATACCCCGGTTAACATTAAAGTTAACGCATGCGTGCCGTTTACGATGGTAGGTCTCACCAATGCGGCTTCCGTCCCGAAGAGCATAGCATAAACCTTTTCCAGAGCCTCTCTTCCCGGGTCATTGTATCCGTAGCCGGTATTCCAGCCAAAATGCATATCGGTGATCCTGCATTTTTGAAAGACATCCAGTACTTTGTACTGATTGTATGCCATTATGTCATCGGCTGCGGCAAAATAATCCGTCACCTGGCTTTCAGCTGTTAGTACGTGGTCATACACCTTTTTACTGATTCCCATAGATTCCGTCAGAAGCCTCTCCGTATTGTTGCTCATCTTTCCTCCTCTTATTCCTTATTATTATCTTTACCGCTGTCCTTCATGTCATCTCCCCATTCGAAATTTTTGATCAGATCTCTCCGGGCATTTCTTTTATGATCGGCATATAACTGAGTAGTAGTGACGTTCTCATGGTCCAACAGCGCCTGGACATCATAGATCGAATTTCCCCTTCCAATTAGTGAAGTGGCGGCTGTAGCTCTGAGTTTGTGAGGGCTGTAACCTGCAGACCTTGCAGTTTCAAGCCCGATGGATGTATATTTTTTTACCAGTTCCCTTATTTGGCGCTCCGTCATCCTTCTCTTTTGCAGGGACAGGAATAGAGCATCCCGGTGTTCCGATTCCAAAGAATCGCTTTCGGCCCTTTCTGCCTCTATATACTCCATAACAGACTTCTTAGCTGTATTATTCAGAGGCATGATTGATTCTTTGCCTCTTTTTCTGTAAATCAGGAATTCTCCCCGATTGAAATTAAAAGATGAGATATTGAGCTGCTGAAGTTCAGAAATTCTAAGCCCGTAGGTAAGAAACAGCAATAGAATAGCCTTGTCCCTGAGCTTTGTTTTTTTCCAGTATTCTTTTTCTTTATTCGTCAGTTTTTCACCGGTGACCACTGCATCCAGCATCTTCATCACTTCATCGTCCATAAGCACCTTGATCTGTCTTTCTCCGGGCTTAGGGACTCTTATGGGGTCGAAGGCATCGGTAATATTACGGCTTACGAAGCCGCCCCGGTATAAATACTTGAACAGTACTGACAATGATGATTTTTTTCTGGAAAGCGACCTTTGATCGTTTTCGTATACATGGGTGCTTTTTCCTTTATCAACCTTGTAGTTCCTGCAAAAATCAAGGAAAATATTGATGTCCGTACCTTCGATCCTGTCAAAGTGTGTTTCTCTTAAATCTTGCGGCGATTCCACCGAAGCTATATCCGTCTCCGTAATAAGATAATTACAAAAAAACCGTATGTCTCGCAAATAAGCCAACCTGGTCATCGGAAGCACATTGCCTCTGAGATAAGCAAAAAAGCCGCTCATAAACCGTGGCAGTTCTTTTTCCAGACTTTCGCAAAGAGCCCTTATCTCAAGCTCTTTTTTTATTATATTGTCTGGTTTCCTGCTTTGATTATGCAATATGATAGTCTTTTTTTTCGTCATATCATCCACCTTGTTCACTATGCGTGTATAATTTACTTCGGATATATTCCGTTATTTCCGTTAAGCTCTGATCGAAATCGACATTAGTCAAATCAAACCACTTCATGTCTTCATAACGTCGAAACCAGGTAATCTGCCGTTTTGCATAGTTTCTCGTGTTTTGTTTTATCTGTTTTACTGCTTCATCTATGCCGTACTCTCCGTTGATAAACCCGGCAATTTCCTTGTAACCGATACCTTTCATTGAATTATGATCCTTTGTAAGCCCTCTTTCAAGCAGTCCGCTTACCTCATCCAAAAGCCCGGCATCCATCATGGCATCGACTCTTTTTTCTATGCGGTCGTACAATACCTCCCTTTTCAGACCCAGACCGATCAATACAGGATCGTAATCACGATTTTTTTCAAGGCTGCCGCTTAATGGAGGAATACCTTTTTCGCCATTTTCAGCTACCTCGATAGCCCTTATAAGCCTTTTGACATTATTGGGATGGATGCGCTCCGCAGACAAAGGATCCGCCTTTTTAAGCCTGTCGTGAAGTGCCTGGCCGCCTTTGTTCTCAGCTAAATACTGAAGCTCTTTTCTCAAATCTTCGTTTGCTCCGGAATCAGCGAAATCCATTTCATACAGCAAGGAATTAATATAAAGTCCGGTTCCTCCGACGACCACAGGCAGTTTTCCTCTTAATAAAATTTGATTGATACGCTGTTTCGCTTCCCTTTGGTATAAGGCTGCGGACCATTCGTCCATAGGGTCCGCCTCGCCTATAAGATGATGGGGCACTGTTGACAATTCCTCCAATGATGGCTTTGCGCTGCCTATATCCATGTATTTGTATATTTGCATTGAATCCGCCGACAGGATCTCTCCATTGAGAGTTTTAGCCAAAGCTGCGGCATATTTTGTTTTCCCTGCAGCGGTAGGTCCTGCGATGATCAGGATTTTACTTCTCATTTTGATCCTATCCTCTTTTGAACAACCTTTCGATATCCTGCTTGGACAGCAGTATTATTGTCGGTCTCCCGTGAGGGCATGAAAAGGGGTTTTCCGTCTCTGAAAGCTCCCTAAGCAAATGCGCGATCTCCTCTTCGTTTAATAAGTCATTTGCCTTTACAGCACTTTTACATGATTTGGTAATGATTTTTTCCAGCTTTGTCCGGTCCATAACCGGGCCGTAATCCTCTATTTCTGACAGGAACCCGTCCAGAAAATCCCGTGCTTGCTGAAGTCCCATAAAAGAAGGTATACCTTTAATAAGCAACGATCTGACTCCGAAAGCTTCGATGACAAATCCCATTCGGCAAAGCTCTTCTGTAAAAAGTTCCTGATTACCTGCTGTTGCAGAAGTTGTTTCTATTATAAGCGGAGCAATAAGGATTTGGGTATCCTTTTCTTCCTGCTTGAATTGTTCTAAGATTTTCTCATAAAGTATGCGTTCGTGAGCCGCATGCTGATCCAGTAAATACATGTGGGTATCATCCGCTGCCAGTATATATGTAGCAAAGACCGACCCTAAGGGTTTGAGACCGTCAATATGAAAAGCTCTATTTTGATTTGTCCCTATATTTACCGTTGTATTCGTTTCGTAATAATGTTCTTTTTCAAATGCCGTAAAGTGTCTGTTATTTTGGTTTAGCCCTTCTGTACTTGCTGTTTCCTTCCTTTTGTTTGACAATAATGATTTTATGTCTACCTGTTCTCCCTGATTTACACTTTTGACTGGTTTAAATGGCTGCTTTGTTCGCAGAGACGGTAATCCTTCACGGGATTGAAGTCCTTTTTTTAAAGCATTTATTACGAAATCCGATATTTCCGCATTGTCATCAAACCGTATTTCTCTTTTATTAGGATGAATATTTACATCCAGTTTGTCGCTGGGCACCTGTAAAAAAAAGTACACCAATGGATTTCTGCCTTGCGGCATCCTTTCCTTATAAGCTGTGGAAACAGCAGCTTCAAGGATTTTGCTGCTTATGCTCCTGCCGTTGACAAAGTATACTTGTCCTCGGCGGTTTGGCCTGTTTACATCCGATGGAGAAATATAGGCTATAAGTCTGTACTCCCCTTCCCTTTCATCTATCTCTATTAGGCTGTTGGCTGTTTGTTTACTGTAAACCGTCAATATATTATGATAAATGCTTCCGTTTCCTCTCGTGGCAAACAGGACTGTACCGTTGTTTATCATGCGAAAGCGGATATCCGGATACGCAAGAGCCATTTTTGACAGAAAATCAATTATCATAGCTCCTTCCGCACTGTCTGTCTTCATAAACTTCAATCGGGCCGGCGTGTTATAAAAAAGATCGGTGACGATCAAGGTAGTTCCGTCGGGACAGCCTGTCGGATTGTTTTCCAGTATGGCGCCGCCTTCGATGATCATGTGCGTTCCCATGTTCTCCTCAGCTGTCTTGGTGATGATCGCAAGCTTCGAGACGGCCGCTATACTTGTCAGCGCTTCGCCTCTAAATCCCAGAGTTCCGATAGATCTCAAGTCATCTGTATTTTTTATCTTGCTTGTGGCATGTCGCAGGAAAGCCTTTTTTACCTGGCCGGAGGAGATGCCTGAGCCGTTGTCTGTCACTCTTATATAAGTTTTTCCGCCGTTTTTTATCTCTAAAACGATGGAGTCCGCTCCGGCATCGATGGAGTTTTCAACCAGCTCTTTTACAGCCGATAACGGCCTGTCAACTACCTCTCCCGCAGCTATCTGCTCTGCCACTTTCGCTGGCAGCAGATTTATTTCACTATTTTGCGGCATTTTTAAGTTCCTCCAGGATACTAAAGGCTTGAGAAGGAGTCAGTTCCATTAAATCAAGCGCCCTTAACCTTTCCAAAACCGGGTTCGATATAAAATCAAACCAGGACAGCTGGTCCAATGTTTCGCTGTTACCGCTGAATCTCAAATCGCTGTTATGATCGACGGAAAGCTTCGTTGTATTGCTCTCAAGCTCAAAGAGTTTGTTTCTTGCCGTATCCAGAACTTTTTGAGGGACACCTGCGAGCTTCGCCACATGGATGCCGTAGCTTCTGCTTGCGCTGCCTTCAACTATTTTATGCATAAAAACGATATTGCCGTTTTGTTCCTTAACGTCGACATTCAGATTTTTTACACCCTTGATATGCTCTTCAAGAATCGTCAGCTCATGATAATGAGTAGCAAACAGCGTCCTGGCCTTCCATGAAGGGTGGCAAAGATACTCGATAACAGCCCAGGCAATGGACAGTCCGTCATAGGTACTGGTTCCTCTTCCTATCTCATCAAGGATCACCAGACTCTTTTCCGTAGCCGTATTTAAAATGTAAGCCAATTCGCTCATTTCGACCAGGAAGGTGCTCTGCCCCTGGGCAAGATTGTCCGAAGCTCCTATTCGAGTATATATACGGTCCACAAGCCCTATTTCCGCCTGTTTCGCGGGGACAAAACAGCCTGCCTGTGCCATTAACACTATGAGGGCCGTTTGGCGCATATAGGTGGATTTTCCTGACATGTTCGGCCCTGTGATTAACAGCATGCTCTGTTCTTTCCTGTTTATGTAGAGATCATTTTCTACAAAGATCCCATCCTTTACCGTCTGCTCAAGTACAGGATGCCGGCCTTTTTCGATCTTTATTCTGTCAGAAGAATCCACCATAGGCTTAACGTAACCCAGGCGGCTGCTTACTTCCGCAAATGCAAGCAATACGTCCAAAGAAGCGATCGCTGAAGATGTATTCTGTATCGCTTCGATATAGCCTTGCAGCTCCTCCCGTATTTCCTGAAAGAGATCATATTCCAAGCGGTTGATCCCGGTTTCCGCATTGAGGACTACGCTTTCAACCTGCTTCAATTCAGGTGTAATAAAACGCTCACAGTTAACTAAGGTCTGCTTTCTTATATAGTTTTCCGGCACTGAATCATAATTCGATTTTGTCACTTCTATATAGTAGCCGAAAACCTTGTTAAAACCCACTTTCAGGTTCTTTATCCCGGTACGGCGCCGTTCGGCTTCTTCAAGACCGGCAATAAAGATCTGTCCCTCGCGGATCGAATCCTTAAGACGATCCAAATCTTCCGAATAACCGTCTCGTATCAGGCCTCCTTCCCTAATGGTGAACGGAGGTTCGCTGACGATGGCCCTGTCAATGAGGGAAGTGACCTCAAGAAGATCGTTCATGTCTTTTCCCAAACTCTCCAGCAGCTTATTCCCACAGTTTTTCAGCAGTTCTTTGATATCCGGCACCGAGGCTACGGAGTTTCTAAGAGAAACAAGATCTCTGCCGTTGGCATTTCCGCAGGCTACTCTGCCGATCAGTCGTTCAAGGTCATAAATCTGTTTTAAATGTTCTCTCATATCGTTTCGAAGCAGAACATCCTCCACCAGCAGCTCTACCGCATCGAGCCTCTCGCATATCGGCACCACTTGATTCAGAGGTTCTCTAAGCCACTGTTTCATCTTCCTCGAGCCCATGGCTGTCCGGGTCTTGTCAAGAACGCCCAGCAGAGATCCCTGAAATTTCTTATCGTATATGGTTTCCGTCAGTTCCAGATTCTTGACTGTAGCCTTGTCAAGCGACATAAAGCTATTCAAATCAGATATTTTTAATCTCTTTAAATGAGACAGAGCTTGTTTCTGTGTTTCGAAAAGATATGTAAGCAAAGCGCCTAAAGCCATAACCGACATGGGGCGTTCCGAAAGACCTATCCCTTTCAGTGATTTTACACCGAATTGAGACATTATTCGTTCCTCCGCAAGAGGGCGCGAACAATAGGAAGCGGCCAGCAGGGTAACAAGTGCATCCGACTGGTTTTCCAGATCAAGAAGCAATTCCGGTTCCCGGCAATTCTCTTCTCCGAAAATCAGGATCTCTTTTGCCGACAGCTTTAGAAGCTCATTGAGAAGGTTTTCCATAAAACCTTTTTTATTGAACTCCAGGCAACCCGTCTCACCTGTTGAAAGATCACAGTAAGCCAGGGCGCCTCCTGACAAATCAATATAAACAGAAGACAGATAACTGTTTTCCTTTTCGTTGAGCAATGCCTGGTTCAATGCCGTCCCAGGAGTGATTATGCGAACAACTTCTCTTTTTACGATGCCTTTTGCGGTGGCGGGATCCTCCATCTGTTCACAGATGGCTACTTTGTATCCCTTATCCAATAATTTAGCGATGTAAATATCTGCCGCATGATAGGGGACGCCACACATGGGGGCTCTTTCGTCCAGGCCGCAGTTTTTACCTGTGAGTGTTACCTCCATTGCTTTCGAAGCCGTCAGCGCATCCTCAAAAAACATCTCGTAAAAATCTCCGAGACGGAAAAAAAGTATCGCATCGGTGTAATCCTTTTTGATATCTAAATATTGCTGCATCATAGGTGTCAGCGCCATTGCATGCCCTCTTATCCTATATTTCTTTTTCTATGTCCGGCTTCTCAAAAAAGTAAGCAAATGCCGAATCAACCGTTGTTCTTTCGTCGATTGTTCCGATTCCCGCATCCGCAGTTTTTCTTAGAAGTATAAGGTATTCGATATTGCCTTTAGCTCCGGTCAAAGGAGACCATGTCAGTGCTTCTGTTTTTAACCCTCTGTCTTCTCCGTACTTCATCACCTTGCGGATCACTTCGGTATGAACAGATCTTTCCTTCACGATGCCGTGCTTTCCGACTTGGCTCCTGCCTGCTTCAAACTGAGGCTTAATAAGGCAGATTACTATGCCGTCCTCTCTCAGGAGCTTAGCGGCAACGGGAAAAATCAAATCAACCGAGATAAAGGATACATCGATGCTTATCAGATCAATTGTGTCCAAAATCTTATTCGTATCAAGATATCTGATATTAGTCCTCTCGATATTGACGACTCTCTCATCGTTTCTCAGTTTATAATGAAGCTGCCCATAGCCCACATCGATGGCATATACTTTAGAGGCGCCCTTTTGCAGAAGACAATCCGTAAAACCTCCGGTAGAAGCTCCCATATCCACCGCTGCATAACCTGTTGGATCGATCCCAAACAGATTAAGGGCTTTTTCAAGCTTTAGCCCTCCCCTTCCCACATATGGGCAGAGTGCTTGTTTTATATCTATAAGAGCAGTCTCTTTCACCTGTGTGCCCGCTTTATTACAAAGCTGCTTGTCCACATAAACGAGCCCCGCCATCACTGCCGCCTTTGCTTTTTCTCTGGATTCAAAATAACCCTGTTTAACAAGGATAGAATCAAGCCTTTCCTTCAAAAAAGTCACGCACCCTTTCGGTCACGGAGGCCGTATCCATCCCGTAACGATAAAACAATTGCTTTACATCACCATGTTCAATGAATTTATCAGGCCATCCGACAGCAAGATGCTTGAAGCCTCGTATTTTATTTTCTGAAAGAAGCAAAAGCAGAGTGCTTGCCAATCCTCCTGTAACAACATTGTCCTCCATCGTTACAAGGCGTGAGGTCTTATTGACGGATTCGATAATTCTTTTCAGATCCATCGGCTTTAAAAATCTTGAATTTATTATTTCCGCTTCTATCCCGGCTTTTTTCAGTTCTTTGCCTACTTTTAGGGCAGATTCGACCATTTTACCCAGCGCAACGATACTCACATCTTTGCCTGCAGCAAGGACTTCGCACCCTCCGTCTATCTCGTAATTGCCGCCGGCAAAAGAAAGATCCGAGACAGTACCTCGCGGGTAGCGGATAGCGCAGGGTCCATTCAGGGACATGGCATAATCCATCATAGCTGAAAGCTCTTTCCCGTCTTTCGGAGCCATGACCGTCATCCCAGGCATATGTGACAGGTAAGACAGATCGAATACACCGTGGTGGGTTTCTCCGTCGTTTCCCACATTGCCTGCCCGATCAATAAGGAAGAGCACCGGAAGTCCTGGAATGCATACATCCTCAATGATCTGGTCATATGCTCTTTGGAGGAATGTCGAATAGACCATAACTGCCGGTCTGAAGCCCGCAAGGGCCAAACCCGCCGCAAAAGCAGTTGCGTGTTGTTCGGCTATCCCAACATCGTAGGTGCGCTCCGGAAAGACATCGTGAAAGAAAGAAAGACCGGTAGCTTCCATCATAGCCGCCGTTATGCCTACTATTTTTTCATTCTTTCTTCCCAGCTCTGCCAGCTTTTTCCCGGCAACGCAAGAATAAGTGGTTAAATCGGAAGATGCAAGCAAATTGCCCGTGATCGGGTCAAAAGGCGAAATGCCATGAAATCTGCAGGGGTTAAACTCTGCGTTTCTGTAGCCTTTCCCTTTTTTTGTAACAACATGCAGCAATACAGGGCCGTCCAGATTTTTTGCAAGCAGTAAGGCATCCGAAATCTCGTGGATATTGTGTCCGTCTATAGGACCGAAGTATTTAAAACCGATGCTTTCAAAGATGGCGCCTGGGACCAGGGCATATTTCAATGTGTCTCGGATATGTTCAAAACCGGAATAAAGGCTGTCTCCGACTCGCGGGACCCCCTTAAGTGTTTTTTTGAGCTGTCTTTTAAACTCAAGATAAGCTTTTGAAGCCCTAAGCTTTCCAAGATGCTGGGATAATCCCCCGCTGCTTTTTTCGATCGACATCTCGTTGTCATTCAGGACCACGATAATTTTAGAGGCGGTGCTGCCTATATCATTGAGGGCTTCAAAAGCCACCCCGCCTGTCATCGCACCGTCGCCTATCACAGCTATCACCTCTCCCTCTGTTCCGCAGAGTTCCCGCGCTGCGACATAACCGGCGGCAATGGACAGTGAAGTGCTGGCATGGCCGGAATCATACATATCATGCGGGCTTTCACTGCGTTTTGGGAATCCCGAGATGCCGTCAAGAGACCTCAATGTATCGAATTTGTCTGACCTGCCTGTGAGTATTTTATGAACATAGGCTTGATGGCCCACATCCCAAATGATCTTATCTTTTGGGCTGTCAAAAATCCTGTGAAGGGCTATAGTAAGCTCGACTACACCTAAATTTGAGGCAAGGTGTCCTCCTGTATCAGAAATCTTTTCGATAAGAAAATCCCTAATATCGTAAGAGAGAAGGACAAGCTCCTTCTCCGACATCGTTTTAAGGTCTTCGGGAAAGTTATACTCCTGCAAATGCTTCATTTATTGTTCCCCTCATTTATTTCGTAATGCCAGATGTTTTGCCACCGCTGTAAAGAACTCCCCTTCATCATAAAACGGTTCCATTATATCCGTTGCTTTATCGGTAAGACTTTTAAGCTTATGTTTTGATTCTTCCACACCGTAAACCATAGGAAAAGTACATTTGGAGCGTGCATCATCCTGCCCTGAGCATTTTCCCATGGTTTCTGTATCTCCATAAATATCAAGAAGGTCATCGGAGATCTGGAATCCGAGTCCTATGGCTTCTCCGTAATCGGTTAGAGCTTTTAGCCTGTCTTTATCCCCGCATCCCAGGTATGCCCCGGCCCTTATGCAGGATACTATTAACGCGGCTGTCTTATTAAGGTGGATATATTCAATGTATTCTTTGGCACACTTCCGTCCTTGGGACTCTATGTCCGCCACCTGTCCTGCGACCATTCCTCTGCAGCCGGCACCCTTTGCGATTTCATACGATGCCCTGACTCTGCATTTCAATTTGAGAGGGTCGTCGAAATAGAGAAGCATGTCCTTTATCATGATCTCAAAAGCCGCCGACAAAAGACCATCCCCTGCCAGTATTGATATATTCTGTCCGAATACCATATGATTCGTAGGCCTTCCTCTCCGCATTTCGTCGTCGTCCATGCAGGGAAGATCATCATGGATCAATGAATAGGTATGTATATACTCCACAGCAGCGGCATATGGAAGCGAGGAATTGATATCACAGCCACAAAATTCGCTTGCGGCAAGAAGCAATATCGGCCTGATGCGTTTCCCTCCGGAGGTTAGGCTGTATTTGATAGATTCGTACAGAGTTTCACTCTGTCTGTCTATTTCGGGCAGAAAATCAAGCAGATGGCTTTCGATAAATTCTTTATATCTTTCATATTCTTTGTTGAACATTTCATCCCGCCTTATCTTTCAGGTGTTACAGGCTTCATTTACTCGCCGAAATCAACCAGCTCCTGCTTTATCCTGTCATACATTTGTATTCTTTTATTTGCTTCTGCCAAATGCTCTTTACATTTCTCGTAATACTGCATTCCTTCTTCAAAACGTGTTAGAGCCTCCTCTAAAGTCGTCTTTTCAGATTTGAGCGCCGCTACTGAGTTCTCCAGCCCTTTTAAGGCTTCTTCAAAATTCATTGTATTCTCTTCCATATGACGCTCTCCTCACTTCATTTACTAAACATTTAATTTTACCATCTTTGCATATGACCGTCAATAAGTCGCCTATTTTCAATGCATTTGCTGATCCGATCAATTTGCCGTCCTCGCCGATCAATACTCCGTACCCTTTTTCCATAATTGAATATGGACTGTCCATTCTAAGTTCTGAAACCAGTATATCAGCTTCTATGTTTTTTTTTGAAAGCTCATCCGTTATCAAATGACAGAGGTCCTTGACATATGCATGAACAATCATCTCTGATAATTGGATCCGGCTATGAATCTGAGTCCTCAGCGATTCCATATTGTATCGTTCGGTCTGCAGCTCAAAATGCTGAAGTAAACGCCGGCCTGCTCCCATAATCTCAGCCGCCGCCGCCTTTATTAAGGATCGCAGTATTTTTGTGTCGGGAACGGCCAGCTGGGCAGCTTCCGTAGGCGTGGCAGCTCGAAGATCGGAAACGTAATCCGCCAGGGTGAAATCCGTCTCGTGCCCGACTGCGGAGATTACAGGTATCTCGGAAAGAAAAATGCTTCGGGCAACCCGTTCTTCATTGAAAGTCCAGAGCTCCTCGATCGAGCCGCCTCCTCTTCCTATAATGACTATATCGGTTTCGGGGAATAACAGATTTACATTTTCAATGGCAGTGCAAATATCTTCTGCAGCATCCGGGCCCTGCACCAAGCAAGGATAAAGTATAACCTTTACCACATCATTTTTTTGCCGTATTATTTTAAATATATCGCGTACAGCCGCCCCGGTTTCCGAAGTGATGACGACAACCTGTTTTGGATACGAAGGTATCGTTTTTTTATACTTAGGGTCAAACAACCCTTCCCTTTCAAGCTTTGTTTTCAACGCAAAATAAGCTGCCGTCAGATTTCCCGTGCCTTCGACGCTTATATCCCGGACATTAAGAGAATAGGTTCCTCCTTTTTCATAGACGGAAATATATCCCGATGCGGTTATCTGCAGCCCTTCCGACAGCTCATAATGCAGCCCTCTTACACAATCGGAGGGAAGAAAGCAGGATAGCTTGCTGTCCTCATCTTTCAATGTAAAAAAAACATGCCCCGAACCGTGATACTTCAGATTGGATATCTCACCGATCACAGATACATTACCTAAAAGCGGGTCTGTCTGAAGCACTCTTTTTACGTAATTATTGAATTGTGATACACGAATCGGCTTTATGGCCATAATTGATTTACCCCCAGTAACCCAATACCGACTGCATTATCAGAAGATAAAAACGGCTGTCCGAAAATGACGGTGCATATGTCCGATGAAAAACACTTATGGATTTCTCTTTTTATATATTCCCCGGAGGCCACTCCTCCGGTAAAAAGTATTTTATTACAACCGGTTGCTTCCATTGCTTTTGATAACCAGCGAATAATGGTCTCAGCTATTGCCCGAAAAAGCAGGAGGCTTAAGGTTGCCAAATCCGGAGATTCTTCATTCATCCATCTTTCCGCCTGAGTTTCAAGGCCTGAAAGATTAATGTCCAACCCACTAAAATGGACAGGCTTGAAAATGGTATTGTCAAAAGGTGCGGCTCCGAAAGCAAGCTTGTCCATCTCTTTTCCGGCAGGAAAATTTAATCCTGCCCGTACTCCTGCACGATCGATGACCTGCCCGAAGGAGAGATCTTTAGTTCCTCCCAGCTTAGTGATTTTACCACTATCAACATGCAGCAGTTCGGTGGTCCCGCCTGAAAGGTGAAATGCTAAGAACGGCTCTTTCGGATCAAGACCGGTGCCATATGCACTTGCAGCCAGGTGCCCTTCCTGGTGAGAAAAACGAAATACCGGTATTTTTAATGTTGCCGACAACATCCTGCCGCATGAGAGTCCGCCTGTGAATACAGGCATATATGATCCGGTCAGGGGCCTTGGTTTATCGCTGACAGCAACGGCGGCGATCCTGTCGGCATTGATTGCCTCAAAGCTCTTCTCCAAAAGGACCGGCAAATTCTGGATATGCTGAAAAAGCGCTTGGGATTGTCTTAATCCCCTCTCTCCCGGTTTGACCTTCAGGGTCTCCCGAAGGTCAAACAATATTTTTTCGGATTTTTCTACGATTGCTATCGAAGTTGTATAATTGCTGGTGTCAAGAGCCAGTATAAGGGAGGGACTTTCTTTCATCTCAAGTGTTCTTTTCTTTTACTGCTCTGCCCAACACTCCGTTTACGAATTTGCCTGATTCATCGCTGCCGAACTTCTTTGCCAGTTCTACAGCCTCGTTGATCGAAACCGAATCGGGAATATCGGTAAGATAACAGATTTCCGCAATAGAAAGACGCAAGACAGCCAGATCTACCTTTGATAGTCTGTCAATGCGCCAATTGTCCGCATAGGATTCCAGCAATCCGTCGATTTCTTTAAGATTGAGAATCACTGCGCTTATCGCCCTGTTGAAATAACTCATATCCAAGGGATGATTAGCTACCGGATATTCTTCATATTCTTTTAGTCTTTCAAGATTGGCAAGGAATGCTGACTGTACCGAGGAACTAAATTCTTTTTTTATATCCATCTCATACAACAGCTGCATTGCGCATTCTCTTGATTGTCTTCTGGTGTCTATATTGCCCATCTTTCCCTCCGGGCTTTTATGCTTCGTTGAAGTGTACGCCGGTAACGTGTATATTGACTGCGTTGACCGTTATTTCAATGATTTCTTCCACTTCTTTCTTTACATTTTCCTGAATGTCCCATGCCACATCCGGTATTTTAATACCATAGTTTACGATAACTGATATATCGATAACCACACCATCATCGCCTTGACTGATTTTTATTCCTTTATACAGAGGGTCTTTTCCCAGCAGATTTTTTGACAGACTGTCGGTCAATCCGCCGCTCAAACCGTAAACTCCTTTTGTTTTTAAAGTGGAATTCAGGACGCATACGGCGATGACCTCGTCTGAAATTTTTACGACCCCGAGCCTTTCTTCATTTCCGACGCTCATTTACTATCACCTCGGGCAAATTATAGCAGAATAAGAGCGATATTTCAAATGTAAAAGCTAAGACTTGTTTTGGATCACTACCTGATTTGCGGGTCTTCCTGTTTCCCTCATCACTACATCAATGATTTTGGCTACGTCGCTCTGTGTCAATTCTCCCTTATTCACTGTAACGTTGACGGAAGTATCCGTCATTATTACAAAGGCTTCCGCAAAGCCTTTATTTACAATCAGGCTTTCAATGACTTTTTCTGTGTTCATGTATTCAATGATACGCAGCTTCTGCTTGGTAGCATTCTCTTTTTCCGCTCCCGAACTTTCTGCTATTACAGAGGTAAGCATCGATAATATTTCATTCCTGTCCATATCAATGGTGGCCCGGATCTCAGCAAAAAATGCATCGGCATTTTTAATATCCTCTGTATCGTCGGATGTGATAACAACAGCGCTTTCAACAGACGCCTCGACGTTTGCATCGGCGGAAGTCCCGGGCGCTGCGGAAATATTTATACTGTCTACAAGCACTTCCCCATCATGCTCATCCATCTCTTGTATTTCATAGTCGACGTATTCCTCTGAAGCAGTCATCACATCTTTTTCTGCTAACCGGCCGTTGATGACTCCAATGGCAAGAACTACCAACAGCATGCTCAACAGGATCAATGTTTTCTTTCTAAGTCCCTTATTCATGTAAAACCTGCTCATTTATTCCCCTCCCCTTCCTTTTCAAACACTTTTACATTTTGAACCGGTATATCATATAATGCCGTAACAGCATCAATAATACTGTGCTTAGTTACAGCTTCCCCGCCGCCAGTGGCAGTTATAACTGCTCCTTTCACTTTGGCTGTTTCTGCTTTTTTATCCTGAAAAAAGTCAACGTTCGTTTCTGATCTGTCGTAAGAGATCATTACATTGACATCACCGACACCTTTTATACTGCCCAGTATTTCCGCCAGTTTCCTTTCTTCGTTTGTCGGTGACGCAGTTTCAGAGTATTCAGAGCCTCCGTCCTCGTCAATGATCTGTTTTCTCCCGTCCTTATTCTGAGTCATTACATTAAGAAGCAACAGTGCTGCAACAGCTATAACCAATACCGACAGGAACTTATATAGAAGATCTTTTACGAACTTGTCATCCTTAAGTTTCTCTTTCAATTCGACTCCTCCTCATCATTACTATATATATAAGGCCAGGGCATGCTTATACCAGGATTTTGACCCTTATCGAAAGACCTTCCCGACGCCTCTGCTTTTTCCAGATAGATATCCTGTAACTGGCGTGTCTGTGTTGAAAGCAACTGTTCCAATATCCTGTTTTCTTCCTTTTGGGCGCGAATACGGCCATCCTGTGTCAGGTCAAGAGCAGCGCTTATCTCTCCCGGCAATTTGTCTCCGAAGGGATAGATGATAACAGCTAATATAAAGAGAGAAAATATAAATTTCAGGTACTTTTTGATACTTCCTTCCGGCAGAACAAGTTCTACAAAAGTCAAAGAAGCAGTCATGATAAAAATATTCCATACCCAATCTTTCATGTGCGATATCCTTTCTTTAGAGCTTATTAAAGCGCAATGCCTATGCTGATCAGTATGCTTATAAAAATAATAAAAAGTACTGCACATAAAAACAGCATAACTGCCAAAACAATCACAGTATTGCCCATTTCATTCAGGCAATCTGCAATGACCTTATTACCTATGGGTTCCACCAGAGTTGCCGTTATTTTGTAAACAAGAGCTACGCAAAGAATTTGTATCAATGGGAACATCAGCAGCAAGATGATCACTATGAGCCCGAAAATGCCGATACTGTTTTTGATGATGGCTGTACAGCTGAGCACCATATCCAGTGAATCAGCGGCAAAGCTGCCGACAATAGGGATCAAATTATCAACGGAAAATTTAGCAGTCTTTATAAGCATACCATCGGCGCTCTTCGTTACCAGACTTTGAATAGCTGTCAGCCCTGAAAATAAAGTAACAGAAAAACCTATTATAAATCCAGCCGCCGAGCGCAGCAAAACAGCCAGTTTTTTTACATAGTCACGGTCAGCCAGACTGTTTCCTAAAATAAAGATGCAGGAAAAGAAAAGCAGAGGCAGTATGATTTTTTGTATCAGTGTCGTAAATATTGTCACCGATGATATTATCGCCGGACTCAGTATGCCACCTGATGAGAACCCTCCCATGGAAAGTATCAAAGGTAACAGAACCGGTATTAAAACCTGCATAAATGTAGCCATATTAGTAACACTGTTTTCGCAAAGCGAATAAATATCCCTGAAATTAAAAAGACACATGGCCACCACGGTACAACTGCATACCATCGCTCCTATAGATGATGCGGCGCTGTTTCCAAAGGCAGAACAAAGATGTGTCATCAAAGCCATGATAATACAGACAGCTAATATCTGTATCCCAAGAGAGACGCTGGAAGAAAACTCTTTAAAAAAAAGATTCATAATCGATTCTGTGATGCTATCAAAGTTGAAGAGCGGCTTCCCCTCGATCAGCCGGGAAATGATCTCAGAAACACTGAGATCATTTAAAAACAGCTTATTGCCGCTTCCTGTCAACTCTTCCAGAGCCTCCAGATCCATAGATTCTAATTGTTCGTTAATGATATTTCTGTAATCCATTTGCCTTTTAACCTTTTAAAAGCCTCGTCAATGTTTCCAGTACCGACATCATCACAGGGACCGCAATATAAAAAATAATCACTTTCCCGGCAAGTTCGACTTTCCCCCCTATAGCCTCTTCTCCCGAATCCTTGCAGACCTGTGCAACAAAATCGGCGATATAAGCCACTGCCAGAACTTTAAGTAAAATAGGGAAAAAGGCTTTGCTGTAGCTGACCTTGTCATAAACCGTTCGAAGGAATTCGAAGACTGAAGCCAGTTGGTGGAGAATGAATCCGAAAATTATTAGAACAGTGGCTATAACGATATAAATAGCGGCCTCAGGCTTGTATTCCCTTATTAAAGATACTGTGACCACTCCGCATAAAGCAATGGCGGCAATTTGGAAGATGTCCATTTTTAAAGCCTAAACATGGTTTTTACTGTTATAAAAAACTCATTTACCATTTGAATAATAATGATCAGCACTACTATTATGCCTGCAAGAGTGGTCATCATAGCCTGATCTTCACGTCCGGCTCTTATCAGGACTTGGTTTAGCACTGCAACGATGATCCCGATCGCTGCGATCTTGAAAATAATATCCACATCAAAATCCATCTTATTCTTCTCCTATAGCAACACGATGACCGCAAGCACTCCCAATGAGATCCCGAGAGTACGGCAGATCCTGCTTTTTATCCTTCGCTCTTCGTCCGCTTCTTTTTTTTGTTCTTCAAGTCTGTCGAAAAGGTGGGCGAACAAAGCCAGCTGATTTGACATATCAGTTTTCCCCAGTTCGATGCCTGCTCTTGATAGAATCGAACGATCGGATTCCGCAAGGGCACTCTCACCGTAAATCTTATTAACTGCCTCTTTCCAGCTGTCATAAAAATCATAACGGTCGTCGCCTTTTAAAAAACTGCAGACTGCGTTTAAAAAATCCCCGGCTTTTCCTGTCATCCTTCGTGCTATTCGTTCCATAAGCTCAGGCACCGGGTCATTTCTGTATTCCATTTCGGACCGTAAGATTTTTAAAACCAGGATCAGATCCTCAAGATGGATCACCCTGTTTTCATAAGTTCTTGCCGCCATATATCCGGCTCCGGCAGCTGTTATCAATATGGTTAAGTATAAAATCAAACCAAGCATCACCGCCTCCGCAATACATATATATTCTTTGGACAAGATTCTATGACTGTCTGCTCATGTATCGAGATAAAACGTAAATGTCATAAAAGCCTTTTATTTACTTCGTCGGTAATAGCTGTAATTGTTCCTATTTTCGGCTTGTTGGAAAGATAAATCATTCTTTTGAATACGCCTTTGCTTACAAGATTGCCGATGGAAGAGCCGATCAATTCTGCGAACTCTTTCCCGTGTATCGTCGTCAATAATCCAACGCCGGAACATAAAGCTCCTTCTATGCCGACAAGATCTCCGGGTTTCCCGATCTCATCGGTAGCGATTATCTCCGGCGACATCCCTCGGATCAACATCAGCATCCCCTCTCCTTTCGGGCAGCCATCCATAATATCGGTGCGGTCTCCCAGATCAAAACTTGGGATGCCCCGATAACAACCTGCTATTTCAGATCTTTCATCGCAGACTCCTACCCTAAAGCCGTTACGGCTGAGATTGCGTATGAGATCTCTCAGCAATGTGGTTTTACCGCACATAGGCGGCGAAACAATGATCGTGTGGAGGAAACTTCCGCTCCCATCAAACAGGCATGGCAGCAAGGCATCGGATATACCTATGATTTCACGGCTCCTGCGCAGGTTTAATGATGAAATATCTTTCATCGCTTTTATGCTTCCGGCTTCCATTATCACCTTGCCGCACACTCCTACCCTATGGCCTCCTTCGATAGTGATATAGCCCTTTGACAGTTCGTCCTGATAAGCATATGCGGAATGATCCATAATGGAATTAAAGATATCCTGTATCAATTTGCTTTCTGCAGGCTGTCCGTATTTCCCGTTCAAGCGATGCTCCCTGCCTCCGTGAATAAGCATAACAGGACTTCCTATCCTTATCCTTATCTCTTCAATACAATCTTTTTCCGGAATATCGGCGGAAAGGATAGCCTGCCGCATTTCTAAAGGCAGCTTGGCCAATAACTGCTCTATTCCTCCCATAAACTTACCTCCGATACCACTCTATGCTTGTACATAATGAAATATTCAAAAGCTTGAAAGTCTGTCTCAATAAAAAAATGCCTCTTTTGCAAGGCATTTTTTTAGTCTGTTATTTTTATTATTCTTCTGAGTCTTCTTTTTTTGGAGTAATGCTCAATTTTACTTTCTCGATCCTCCTGTCGTTAACAGCTTCTATCTTGAAGCAGAGATTGTCTGCCTCTATCACCGGATATTCGGCCAGGTTTTCTTCGGGTATTTCTCCCAATTTTTCCAGAAGGAAGCCCCCTAACGTCTCGCTGTTTTCAGACTCCAGCTGCAGGTCAAGGTAATCGTTTAAATCATACAATGAAATCAAACCGTCCAGGATGTAGGTATTATCATCCAATTTCGTCAGGTATTCCTCCGCATCGTCGAATTCATCAGCGATATCGCCCATTATTTCTTCCACCAGATCCTCCATGGTAACTATACCGGAAAATCCACCGTATTCATCTATGAGGATCGCAATATGCTGCTTGCTATTTTGCAGATCTCTAAAAAGGTCATCTATATTTTTGCTTTCCGGCACAAAATACGGTTTTCTCAGAATATCTCTGATGTTAATATTCTCAAAACCGTTGGACCAGGCAGCTATTAAATAGTCTTTTATATTCAAAATCCCTATGATATTATCGCTGTCATCCTCAAAGACCGGTATTCGGGAATATCTCAATTCCATCAACTCATTGATGTATTCCTCCTGAGGATCTTCGATATCAATTGTAAAAACATCGGTACGGGGTGTCATAACCTCATATGCCAGTTTATCGTCAAAGGCAAAAATGCTGTTTATCATTTTTGCCCCTTCTTCCTTTAAGAACCCTGTTTCCTGGCCGACTTCGACCATGGATTTTACCTCATCTTCCGAAAAGCCGTCCTGTTCATTGACAGTTTGCTGCCTTGTTATTTTCAGAAGCATTGTGACCGATGCTGAAAGCAGCCAGACAAAGGGAGCAGTTATTTTTGAAATGAAAATAATAGATCCCACCGTGAATCGGGCAATTTTAAGAGAATGCTGTAATGCCATCCTCTTCGGATATAATTCCCCAAATACCAGGGTAAAATATGAAAGCACGACAGTCACTAAAACAACCGCTGCTTGAGTCGGATAAGGGATGTGGAGCTTCATAAGGAAAACCGCGATATCATCCGCCATTCCCGTAGCGGCAGATGCGCTTGCCAGGAAACCGGCCAATGTTATCGCTACCTGTATCGTCGACAAAAACCTGTTGGGATTTTCCAAAAAATCAAGAATGAGCTTGGCTTTGAAATCGCCTTCTTGAGCCAATACTTTTACTTTATTTCTATTAACCGATACGATCGCCATCTCTGCCGATGCAAAGTAAGCATTTATCAGAATCAAAAAAGCCAGAAACAACAGCTGTAAACCGACTGATATACTCGGATCGGGGTCAGTGACCATTAAATTTCCTCCTCTTTGGTGCTCTTTGTCATTTTTTATATCGGAGTTTAAATATTATACCACTATTTGGGTATGGAAACCATATAATTTTCTGAAACCGGCTGTTTTACCCTGATTTTCAGGATTTGCTGAGCATGCGGCGCATCTTCAATCGAGATTCCGTTCTCATCTGTCATAAAATCCAGGGTTTGTAAAAATGGTTCGATGCCCGGCCCCGATATTTCTATTTCGTCTCCCACAGACATCTTATTGCGCTGTTCCACTGTTGCAAGCTGTGATGAAGAGTCGTAGCTCTTAACCAGCCCGGTAAAATCGTAGTCCCTTATATATTGGCTGCTGTCATAGTTTTGATCCTCCGCACCTGGTTTCCCGAAATAGAACCCTGTGGTATACAGCCTGTGGCTGGCTTTACCTATTTCTTTGAGCCATTCATCCCGAAAAACCCAGTTGTACCCTTCCTTCATATAGGCATCGATGGCTTTACGATATGCTCCTGTCACTGCTGCGGTATAAAAAATGCTCTTTGTTCTGCCTTCGATTTTTAAGGAACTAAGACCAGCCTCGATAAGCTTCGGAAGGTGTCTTATCATACATAAATCTTTTGAATTGAAGATATAGGTTCCTCTCACATCTTCAATAACCGGATAATACTCATTGGGCCTTTTCTCTTCGACGACACTGTAATGCCATCTGCACGGGTGGGCACATTCTCCGCGATTTGCATCCCTGCCTGTCATATAACTGGAAAGAAGGCATCGTCCGGAATAAGATATGCACATAGCTCCGTGAACGAAAGCTTCCAATTCCAATGTATTTGGCGTGTACTCCCTTATTTCGGCTATTTCTTTCAATGATAATTCTCTGGCAAGTACTATTCGCTTTATCCCTTGTTCGTGCCAATAAAGAGCCGATATCTTGTTCGTTGTATTTGCCTGAGTGCTGAGATGCAGATTTGCCGTCGGACGATTTACCTTCATCCATCGAAGTATACCCGGGTCGGAAATCAGAAATGCATCCACCGGAAGATCGCTTATCTCATCCATGAAATCTTCTATCCCTTTTAAATCTTCGTTGTGTGCAAAGACATTCAGAGCGAGATAAAGCTTCCGCCCTCTTGTATGGGCATAATCAAGCCCTTTTGCCAGGTTTTCCGTTGTAAAGTTGCGTGCTCCGGACCGCAGGCCGAAATGCTCTCCGCTGCAGTATACCGCATCTGCCCCGTAATCTATAGCAATTTTAAGTTTTTCAAGATCGCCTGCAGGCGACAATAACTCGATTTTGTTCATTATAAACACTGTTCATCCATCCGATAAACCCAAGAAACCAGAAGGTTAACATAATATCATTATTGTTAATCAATATATTTTGCTTTATTTCGTATATGTTCTTCATATGTTACCGAAAAAACGTGAGAACCGTCTCCTTTAGCCAAAAAGAAAAGGTAATCCGTAGTTTCCGGCCATAATGCGGCATCGATGGATTCAATCCCCGGCGAACAAATGGGCGTCGGCGGCAATCCTTTATTCACATATGTATTGTAAGGTGATTGGATTTTTGTATCCGCAGTGCTTAATACCGGCTTTTGTTCACCCAAAATGTATTGTACTGTAGCGCAGGACTGAAGAGGCATACCCATATCGAGACGTTTCAGAAACACTCCGGCAATAACGGGCCGATCCTCTGATATGACGGCCTCTCTTTCAATTATTGAAGCAAGGGTAATAATTTCATTCAGGTTCATTCCAAGCTCGTTCATACGATTGATACGATCCTCGTTGAATACTTTACTGAATTGTGAAAGCATTTTATCTATAATGTCGTGTTCGCCGGCATTTATATATATTTCATAAGTATCAGGATAAAGGAAACCTTCCAGCCTGCTGCTGCCCTCTTTAAGACCGTCAATAAACCAATAATCAAAGTCACCTTCCCTGATTTCCTTAAAAAAGGCTTCTCTATCGATCAATCCCTGTTCTTCCAGTTTGTCAGCCGTCCTTTTCAAATCATATCCTTCCGGGATAGTAAAACGTTGCGTGTTTCTATGACCTTCAAGCAGCAAATCCATAATCTCATCCATGGTCATTCCGGAGCTCAGAGAGTATTCCCCCGCCTTGAATTTACCATCATACCCCTCAAGCCTTGATTTAAGCCGAAAAACCAAAGCATCGGAAATAATGTCTCCGGATGCCAGTAGTTCGCCGATACTTTTGGTACTCATGCCCTGAGGTATTGTGATCAAAACTGTTTCTGTGCTTCCGGGTATACTCGGACCGCTTTCTTTGCTCATCCAAATCGAAAAGCAGACCCAACCCGAAAGCACGATCAATAATAGAACGATAAGAATAAACAGTATAAATCTATGCTTCTTTTTGATACGGATCATCTCAGCCGGAGGCTACTCCTTTGAACGGGACAAATACTCGCCGGATCTTGTATCGATCTGGATCACTTCTCCCTCTTCTATGAAGATAGGCACCTGGACCACTGCTCCCGTTTCAACAGTTGCGGCTTTAGTTACGTTAGTTGCGGTGTCACCCTTTACACCGGGCTCTGTTTCGATCACCTTTAAATTAACAAAGTTAGGAGGTTCGACAGAGAATGCATTTCCTTTGTAGAATTTAATTGTGGCTACATCATTTTCTCTGATGTAATTCATCGCATCTTCGACCTGATCGGCCATGAGAGGAACTTGTTCATAACTCTCCTGGTCCATAAAATAATAAAGCTCTCCGTCGGTGTAAAGATACTGCATTTGTCTTGTCTCAATATGGGCTTTTGGAAATTTGTCGTTTGGGTTAAAAGCCTCTTCTCTCGTTGCTCCAGTCAAGATATTCTTATATTTTGTCCTGACAAAAGCAGCGCCCTTTCCCGGCTTTACATGCTGAAAATCCAGGATGATATGCGGTTCTCCGTTAATCTCGAAAGTGTTGCCCTTTCTGAAATCGCTTGCATAGATCATTGACGTAATCCCTCCGTTATTCTGTATTTATAGAATAATTAACTCTTTATCTGATTTTACCAGATTAATTATACCTGAAGCAGTGACTATTGCCAAGTCTTCAATGCGAACGCCGAATTTTTTGGGCATATAGATTCCCGGCTCCACGGTTATTACCATATTTTCCTTCAATATCTCATCGCTTTTTGTATTCAGCGTTGGGGCCTCATGAACTTCCAATCCTACCCCGTGACCGGTGCCATGTCCGAAAAAAACTCCGAGTCCTTCGTCTGCGATATAATCTCTGCACACTCTGTCCGCTTCACGGCAAGAAAGTCCGGAACGGATCGCATTACAGCCTGCCGTTTGTGCCCGCATTACGATATCATATACATTTCTCTGCTCAGCGGATATACTGCCTAAAGCTACCGTTCTTGTCATATCCGAGCGATATCCGTCAACGGCACATCCAAAATCCATAGTAATGAAATCACCCTTCTCTAATATTTTTGGGGAGGGTGTGCCATGAGGTAGAGATGTCCTCACTCCTGAAACGAGAATCGTATCGAAAGAAAGCGCATCCGCACCATGACTTCTTAGAAACATTTCAAGCTCAAAGGCCGCTTCTTTTTCCGTAAGCCCTGGTTTTAGATAGTCAAGCATATGACAAAAACCCAAATCGGCGATTTGTTGAGCCTTCATTATTGCGTCCAATTCCGATTCATCTTTGATTGCTCTTATGGTTTCAACTATACCGCCCCCGCTCTGGAAACTGCATATCACTCCTTCTGACAGCTGTTTATACTCCGAATATGACAGATGCTCCTCTTCAATAGCCAGCTTTTCAATACCAGACTGTTTTAAAAATGTGTAAATTGTAATGCTGTGATCAGTAAGAACAACATTATATAAGGGAGCAAGCTCCGCCGCCGCTTCTATATATCTAAAATCTGTCAATAAGTAATTCTCATCTTCCGTTATCACGATCTGACAATTTGAAGAATGAAATCCTGTGAGATAAACCTGGTTTTCCGGCTTTGATATCAGAAAAGCCCCAATACCTTTTGCCTTCATTGATTCTTTTACTTTATTTATCCTGTTCTGCATTGGGTTCCGTCCTTATAGCTTCCTGCAATATTTTATAAACGTCAGAAAACATCAGCGTAAAAGCAAATTCCGCCTGAAGGTATTGGGCAGCCAGAGGATCATTCATCAGAATCCTGGTCAGATCCTTTATCTGCTCGCCCATTGATGCGTCCCCTTCCCCTCCAAGCATCTGCTGAGCCTGAAGCTGAAACTGTTTCTGTTGAAAATCGTTTAAGCTCGCCGATAGTTCTTCGTTTTCTGACACCTTATCTTTCAGCGCCATATAGTTTTGGTATTCGCAAGACTCCTTTAAGGCTCTGGCTAAAGCGTGGGCATGATCATAAACATTCATTTTCAAACCTCCATAAATATCGGTAATATCACCGGATTTCTTTTCGTCAATTGATAAATATAGGCCTGCAAATCGTTTCGAACGTGATTTTTCATTGCGCCCCAGTCCTTTATACCTTCGTGCCGGCATCTGTTCAGACTGTCTTCAGCAACCTTGCGGGCAGCCTCTATCAAATCTTCGGATTCTCTAACGTAAACAAAGCCTCTGGATATTATATCCGGACCCGAGCATAAGGTACCCGTGGCTTTATCGATGGCAGCCACTACAATGATCAATCCGCTTTCAGACAGGAGCTTTCTATCCCGCAGCACGATATTTCCAACATCCCCTACTCCTAATCCGTCTACGAAAACCGGATTGCATTGTATTGTCTCTTTGATTTTTTCTACCTGGTTTTTTTTAAGGCTCAGTATCTCTCCGTTAGTGAGTATGAATATATTTTCCTTAGCCATGCCAAGAGTCTCTGCTATCGATGCATGGCGGCGCAGGTGCCGATATTCACCGTGAACCGGTAAAAAATATTTCGGTCGGATAAGGGAGTGGATCAGTTTCAGCTCTTCTTCCGCCGCATGTCCCGAAACATGGATATCCGCAATATCGGAATAAATCACCTCGGCTCCTCTTTCAAAAAGCCGGTTCACAACGTTGGAAACCGTCTTTTCATTCCCCGGGACGGGTGTTGAGGAAAGGATGACCACATCACCTTTTTTAATCTGAACAGCTTTATGATCATTTGCCGCCATTCGGGCCAAAGCCGACATGGGCTCCCCCTGACTTCCCGTTGTTATAATAACAAGCTCGGAATCTTTGATGCTTTTTGCCTTATTGATATCCACAAGGACATTATCGGGGATTTTCAGGTAACCGATATCTTTGGCAATATTGACCACGTTGATCATGCTTCTGCCGGATATAGCCACTTTTCGATTGAAGATCACAGCCGTATCAATGATTTTCTGGACCCGGTGGACGTTGGAGGAAAAGGTTGCTATGAGAATCCTTGTGCTGCAGTTACGAAAAATATTTTCTAAAGCTATGCCTACGTTCCTTTCGGAAGGCGTATACCCTTTTCTTTCCGCATTGGTGCTGTCGGCAAGCATCAACAATACACCTTTTTCTCCTATTTTAGCCAGACGTTGAAAGTCGATGGGTTCTCCGTGAAGAGGAGTGTAGTCGATCTTAAAATCCCCGGTATGAAAAATGACACCTGCGGGGGTATCGATAGCAAGACAAATAGAATCCGCTATGGAATGAGTAGTACGTATAGTCTCTACTTTGAATTCACCTATTTTAACAGTCTGCCCCGCTTTTACCGGATTGAGTCTGGCTTTAATGCCATGCTCCTTCAATTTGTTTCCGACAAGCTCTAAAGTAAGCTTTGTTCCGTAAATCGGTAAATCCACCGTTTTCAGTAAATAGGGGATGGCTCCGATATGATCCTCGTGTCCGTGGGTAAGAATCATCCCCTTCAGCTTTTCCCTGTTTTTTTCTAAATAGTCGAAGTCCGGGATCACTATATCTATACCGAACATCTCGTCATCAGGGAATGACAGGCCGCAGTCTATTATCAGAATATCATTCTTATACTCAAGGACGGTCAAATTCTTACCGATTTCATTCAATCCGCCCAGCGGGATAAGCTTAACTGCCTGGCCCTCCTTAAGATTTTCCGTTAATTTCAAATTTTTTTCCTTTCTATTTTATGACAATATTAATAAGCTTGTCAGGGACAGGTATTGTTTTGATAACGTTCTTCCCATCGACAAGAGCTTTTACAATATCATTTTTCATTGCTTCCGCCAGAAAATCCGCTTCCGACAGACCGCTTGCTAACATTATCCGATCTTTGACCTTCCCGTTTATTTGGACTGCTATCTCTGTCTCGTCCCTTACCGTGGCATCTTCATCATATAAAGGCCATTCCTCGTGATAGACAGTCCCTCTGTTTCCTATATAATGCCACAGCTCTTCACAAATATGAGGTGTAAACGGCGAGAGGATTAAAATCAGGCTCTTTATGGCACAGCGTAAAAGAGCTTTATTGATTACTGTTTCTGACTTATATTTATAAATCTCATTTACTAGTATCATTATAGCCGAAAGAGCCGTGTTGAAATTGAACCTGCTGCCCAAATCTTCAGTGACCTTCTTTATAGCAGTGTTTAGTACATAGTTCAATTCCTTGTCCCTGCTTGATTCAATCGTAAAATTATCCGAAGCCCCCTCTATTTCATCTTTCAGTTCAAAGACCAGACGGTATACCCTTGAAAGAAAACGAAAACTACCCTCTACTCCGGTATCCGACCACTCAAGTTCTTTTTCCGGCGGAGACGCAAACAGGATAAAAAGCCTGGCAGTATCCGCTCCGTATTTTTTTATTATCTCTTCAGGGCTCACGACATTTCCTTTTGATTTTGACATTTTTGCTCCGTTTTTAAGTACCATGCCCTGTGTAAGCAGATTGGAAAAGGGCTCGGCACACGGAGAATAGCCCATATCAAAAAAGAATTTATTGAAAAACCGCGCATAAAGCAAATGCAGTATAGCGTGTTCCACTCCTCCGATATACTGATCTACCGGCATCCAATAGTCGGACTTCTCTTTATCCCAAGCTTCTTCGATGTTTTTTGCATCGGTATATCTTAAAAAATACCATGAGGAATCCAGGAAAGTATCCATCGTATCCGTCTCTCGATGTGCAATGCCGCCGCATTGTGGGCACTGGGCTTTTATAAAGCTTTTACTGGTCGTAAGAGGCGACTCTCCTTTTCCTGTGAACTCAACGTCTGCAGGCAGCAGAACTGGCAGGTTTTCAATTTTCTCCGGGACCCAGCCGCAGGTCTCGCAATATACCATAGGAATCGGCGTGCCCCAATATCGCTGTCTGGAAATCAACCAGTCTCTGAGTCTGAAATTGACTGTCGTGGTTCCAAGGCCTTTCTTCTCCAAATATTCGGTTATCCTTTTAATTGCATCCCGATTGCTGATACCGTTAAAACTGCCGGAGTTTATCATCTCGCCTTCAGCAACAAAAGCTTCTTTCAAATTGAGAAGGTCTACATTAGGATCTTTTGGATCTACCACAGGGATGATGGGAAGGCTGTATTTTCGAGCAAACTCAAAGTCCCTTTGATCGTGGGCCGGCACACCCATTATGGCACCGGTCCCATAATCTAAGAGTACATAATTGGCAATATAAATCGGTACATCCTTTCCGGTCATCGGGTTTATGGCATACCTCCCGGTAAAGATACCCTCTTTCTCAAGTGTAGTCGATGTTCTTTCTATATCGCTCAAATGCTGAAGTCTTTCTAAAAACTCAGCGACTATTTCTTTTTTCTCGCCTTCCGACGTAAGCTCCTTCACATAAGGATGTTCCGGGGCGAGAACCATATAGGTAACACCGAAGAGTGTATCAGGCCTTGTTGTAAATACCTTAAGTGTTTTGTCGAACCCGGCAATTGTAAATTCAACTTCGGCGCCTTCACTTTTACCGATCCAGTTTCTTTGCATCGTCTTGACCTTATCCGGCCATCCGGCAAGGAGATCAAGGTCGTCAAGGAGACGGTCTGCGTACTCGGTGATCCTCAGGTACCACTGTTCAAGGTCTTTTTTTTCTACCGCTGCATGGCATCGTTCGCAGAATCCGTCTACAACCTGTTCGTTTGCAAGGACTGTTTGACAGGAAGGGCACCAGTTGACAGGATTTTTTTTCTTGTAGGCAAGTCCTTTGTTAAAGAACTGTATAAAAATCCACTGCATCCATTTATAATAATCGGGATAGCATGTGGCGACTTCTCTGTCCCAATCATAACTAAGTCCCAGCATTTTCAACTGCTCTCTCATCTCCTTGATATTCTTCCGCGTCCAGATGTCCGGATGGATATCATTCTTTATAGCTGCGTTTTCAGCAGGCAGCCCAAAAGCATCCCACCCCATGGGATGCAGTACGTTTTTGCCGCGCATTGTCAAATACCTGGCAATAACGTCTCCGATAGAATAATTTCTCACATGTCCCATATGCAGCTTCCCCGAAGGATATGGAAACATCTCAAGAACATAATACTTTTCCTTGTTATTATCTTCTGAGGTTTTGAATATTTTTTCTTCGTTCCAATACTTCTGCCACTTCTTCTCTATTTGACTGAATTTATATTGCTGATCCATTGGGTCCCTCCCTTATTGCTGTCCCTGTGCCTCTTCTGGTAAATCAAGGAAACTGCAGTCTCCCCATATTTTTTCGATATTATAACGGCTCCTCTGTTCTTCAGAAAAAACATTTACAATGATGTCTCCGTAATCAATCAATATCCAGCCTGAGGTCTGCTTGCCTTCAATGTTCCTGGCAAACACCCCTTCTTTCGCCAACCGGTCCATGACTTCAGAGGCTAATGTTCCCACCTGCCGCTCAGAGCCTCCTGCGGCAAGTACGAGGTAATCTGCGAAAGACGATCTTTCCGCAATATCTATTACGACCACGTCCCGCGCTTTCTTTTCAGCAAGCACAGCTGCTGTTTTTAGTGCTATTTCTTTATTATTCATCTGATCCCCTTTCTTTTAACAGCAGATCTTCTATGGCTTTTATAGTATTATCATCAATTTCCCGACCTTTGCCATTAATATATTCGATGGTCTGCTTCATCGATTCTACACATGCCCGATCCAAGTCCTGATAGGCAAGTTCTCTTATCCGCTCGACACCCGGATACTTTCTGCCCGGTTCGATAGCGTCAGCTAAATAAATGATCTTCTCAAGCATTGACATACCCTGCCGGCCGGTGGTATGGAAAGATATTGCATTGATAATATCCATATCGTCCAATGCCCAATCCCGCTTAAGAAGCTCCGCGGCTATTTTCCCGTGGGCCAGTTCAAGAGAATGGGTATTGCCGGAGTCAAGTGAAAATTCCTGTAAATATGCTTTGAGATGCGATTCTGATATGCATCTCGCCATATCGTGGCAAAGGGCTGCAAATTCAGCTTTCGATGTGTCGCAGCCGTATCGTTCAGCAAGTTTTTTAGCTTCGGATATCACACCGCGAGTATGCTCCATCCTTTTTACTGAAAGCTGACTTTCGATAATGCTCTCCAATTGGCTGAAATCCATGCTGTTCATTTTATCATAACTGGCACTTTCTTACAAGTTACGGTATAGTTTATTAGTCTCGATATAATCCGATACATTCTCCGGAAGCAGGTAGCGTATCGATTTCCCGTCTCTGATCCTGTTTTTTATTTCTGATGAAGAAATATCGATTTTCGGCATGTGTACCTTATGTACGTCAGCACCGTATTTTTCGCGCACTCTGCGTATCATTTCATCTCTTGCCCTGTCTTTATATCTGGGCCGGGAGCCTACTATCAAAGGAAAATTCATGAAAATCCCGTCAATATTTTTCCATCCTTCCATACCTAAAAATGCATCGGTCCCGCAGATAAAATACAGCTTCGACCCTTCTCCTAAAAGCTCTTTACAGGACCTTAACGTATCGATAGTATAAGAGACCTCCGGCCCGTTGATTTCCAGGTCGGAAACGCTAAAAAACGGATTGCTTTCGATGGCTAATGAAACCATGCTGTAGCGATGCCATTCTCCGGCGCATTCACAATGCATTTTGTAAGGCGATGATTTGGCAGGCATGAAAATGACTTCCGAAAGCCCTTCTCCAATCCTTGCCTGTTCGGCAAGGATCAGGTGCCCGTAATGTATGGGATTAAAAGTCCCGCCGATCAAGCCTATTTTCTTCATTTTCTATTCCTCTGTTACCGTGATCCCTAATTCTTTCAACTGTTCCTCCGTTGCCTCCGACGGAGCTTCGGAAAGCATGCATACCGCCGCTTGGTTTTTGGGAAAAGCTATTACTTCGCGTATGCTTTTTTCGCCGCAAAGCAGCATGATCAGCCGGTCCAGCCCATAGGCTATGCCTCCGTGAGGAGGTGTACCGTACTTGAAAGCTTCCAGCAGAAATCCGAACTTGCTTTCGGTTTCTTGTTTTGTAAGCCCCAGCACATCAAACATCCTTGTTTGAAGCTCTCTGTCATGTATACGGATGCTGCCGCCGCCAAGTTCAACACCGTTTAAAACGATATCGTATGCATTGGCCTTCACCTTTGCCGGTTCTTTTTCCAAAAGCGGTATATCCTCGGCTTTCGGCGATGTAAAGGGATGATGAACGGCTTTATATCTCTTTGACTCTTCATCAAATTCCAAAAGGGGAAAATCTACTACCCATAGCAGATTATAGACCTTGTCATCCAGCATTGAAAGTCTTTCCGCAATTTCTCTCCTCAGATAACCGAGGCTGTCGAAGACCACCTTTGGTTTTCCCGCTGCGATAAGGATCAAGTCCCCCGGTTTTCCCTCTGCCTCCGAAGCAAGGCTGTAAAGCTCATCCTCCTTGTAATATTTATTGAAGGAAGATGTTATTTCATTATCTCCCATACGTATCCAAAACAATCCTTTGGCACCGAATGCCTTTATTTCTTCCTGGAGCTTATCCAGATCTTTGCGGCTGAAATCTTTATTGTGACCGGCAATATTTATAGCCCTCACATCTCCGCCGTCAGCAACTGCATCTCGGAATACCGGGAATGGCGAATCCTTTACCTTTTCGTTTAACGATTTCAATTCAAAACCAAATCTGGTATCCGGTTTGTCACTTCCATAGCGTTCCATAGCTTCTTCATAAGTGATTCTGGGCAATGGTATGCTGATTTCAGTATCCATCAGCCTAAGGAATAGCTCTTTAAGATATTTTTCCTGGATTTCAATAACATCATCCACATCAACAAAAGACATTTCCAGATCGATCTGTGTGAATTCGGGCTGCCTGTCCGCTCTTAAATCTTCATCTCTGAAACATTTCACGATTTGAAAATAACGGTCTGATCCGGATACCATTAAAAGCTGCTTGAACATCTGAGGCGACTGAGGAAGAGCATAAAACCTGCCGCGGTTTACCCTGCTTGGGACAAGGTAATCTCTTGCACCTTCGGGGGTCGGCTTTATCAGCACGGGAGTCTCGATCTCCGTAAAGCCGCAGCTGTCAAAAAAGTCCCTGGTCATTTTAGTCACCTTATGACGGAAATACAAATTATTTTGCATTTTATGCTTCCTAAGGTCCAGATAACGGTACTTCATGCGGAGATTCTCGGAAACCTCATCGTCATCTTTTATATAAATTGGAGGGGTTTCCGCCCGGGAGTAAATGACAAGGTCATCGGCAAAAACCTCGATTTCGCCTGTTGCCAGTTCTTTGTTCTTTGCCTGGCGTTCTTTTACTACACCGCTTACACCTACCACATATTCGTTTCTGAGACTGTCGGCTTGTTCGAACAATTCTTTTGGAACATCCTCATTAAATACTATCTGAACAATCCCTGTTTTGTCCCGTAAGTCGCAAAAAATAAGTCCTCCCAGGTTTCTACGCTTCTGTACCCAACCGTTCAGCACAACAGCCTGCCCTATATGGGAACTGTTCAGTTCACCGCACATATTAGACCTTTTTAATAGTTTTGACACTGTTTTTCCTCCTTAGCCTATAAATATACCTTGGTTTTTTCGCTCTATCATTTCTTCTATGCGCTCTATATATATTTCATAGTTTGATACGTTTGGAATCCTTTCAAGCCGGTTTTCTTCCGGATACCATACCTTGCTGATCCCTCCCGCGCCCAAGGCTAATATGGTTTGGTTTTCCTCCATTATTCTGATATTGTAAATACATTCATTCCCCGGAAATGTATAGCCCACATTTTCCAGATTGCCGGCCATTTGTTTTTGACGGTAAAGATAATATGGTATATACCCGAATCCCTTCAGCGCTTTCTCCCCTGCTTCCAGCATCATGCTTACCTTTTCACCTTGCCTGTAGCTGTATTTATCATCAATATCCTTTAGTCTTGAAGCTCTTTTTACCGCAAGAGTATGGACAGTAATGTTTTGAGGTGATAAACCGATAACGGTTTCAAGGCTGTTCAGGAAATCTTCTTTTTCTTCACCCGGGAGACCGGCGATAAGGTCCGCATTAATCACCTTGAAACCGATATTTCGAGCCATTCCGAATGCTGAGAAGACATCGGAAGTACAATGACACCGCCCTATTTTTTCAAGGGTCTCCTGCTTCATGGATTGAGGATTTATACTGATTCTGTCTACCCCGTTTTCTTTAAGGATAATCAGCTTTGATTCTGTTATGGTATCGGGTCTGCCGGCTTCAACGGTGAGTTCCCTAAGACGTTTCATATAGAAGCTTTCCCTTATAGCTTTAAGCAGCCTTTCGATATCCGCATCTTCCAAAACTGTCGGTGTGCCTCCGCCAATATAGATGGTTTCGGGATACCAGCCTTTACAGGCAAGGGCCTCACCGGCAAAACGGATTTCATGTTCCAGTGCTTCCAGATATGGTTTTATCTTGTCATAGCCGACCTGGTTTGAAGGGAAGGAACAGTACACGCATCTTGTGGGGCAAAAAGGGATGCCGATATATATTCCTATTGTGCCGGTGATATCTTCTGCCAGGTAAGGGATCTGTGCCTTTCTTACAGACATAAGCAGCTCTGCCTTTTTGCTGCTTAAATAGTATTCTTTTATCAGTATTTCCTTTGCTTGCTTTTCGGAGTTTCCTGCTGCTATCAGATCTCCGGCCAATTTCACCGGCCGGACTCCTGTCAGGGTTCCCCATTCCAAGGAGCGTCCTGTATGTTCCTTAAGGCGATCGTATAACCACCGTTTGCCTTCGTCTCTTGTTGTGATCGGATCAGGAAGCCTGATTATAACATCTTCTACTGCGTTTCCCTCATCTTCCGCCGGATCCCTGTCTAATATGCAAAACTCCGAAGACGGCAGAAACATTCTTGCCATTTCCGTCAGCTCATACACCTGGCTGACACGGTTAAAGAAAATTTTATACAAAAGGATTCTGCTCCTTTTCGGTCCCGATAGTCGTATAATCCATGTGCCCGGGATAGACTCTGGTGTTCGCAGGGAGAACATAAAGCTTGTCTTCAATGGAACGTTTCAGAGCACTGAAGGAAGAGCCTGGAAAATCCGTTCTCCCCACCGAGCCGGCAAACAGAGTATCTCCGCTGAAAACACAGTCGCCGACGTAGACGGACATCCCTCCCGGCGTATGTCCGGGAGTGAACAGGAAATTCACAGTTAGTTCGCCTACACTTATCTGTTCACCGTCCTTTACATAACGATCTGCCGTAATGCTGAGCCCATATCCGCAGGTGACGGTCGAGTGATTCATTTTTGCATCCAACAGAAGCTGCCGCTCTTCTTCATGGGCAATAACTTTTGCATCCGGCCATGCATTCTGATAGGCTTTCAGTCCACAGATATGATCTCCATGACCATGAGTCAAAACTATATATTCGACTTTGACGTTGTTATCTGAAACGAATTTAAGCAGCTTTCTATCTGCTCCGCCCGGATCAATTAAAAAGCCTTTGTTTGTCGCCTCATCTACAACAAGAAAACTGTTGACCGCCAGAGGGCCGGTGATATAACGATGAATTTTCATAGCATCCTCCATGTATTATTAGAATAGTTTCCGGCTATCCAGAATCAATGTCACGGGTCCGTCATTCTCAATATGGACCATCATCTCCGCACGAAAAGTGCCTTCTTCCACACGTATATTTCTGTTTCTGCACATTTCAATAAAATCCTTATACAGCCGGATTGCTGTTTCAGGTTTTGCTGCCCGGGTAAACCCGGGACGTTTTCCTTTTCGGCAATCTCCTAAAAGTGTGAATTGCGATACCACAAGCATATCCCCTCCGGCTTCCGCCAGGGATAGATTCATTTTACCTTACCCTTTTCCGATCTCGCCGATGGTCTTGCCGCCTGCCGCCACAAAGGAGCGGTTCACTCTCTGTACCACAGCTCTCATATTTAGCCCTCTTTGATCTATAAATTTGCCCTGTATGCGTCGACAACCCCGGTTACCGTTCTTAGCTTTCGCAATACTTTTTCAAGCTGCCCCGTATCTGTAAGGGATAAGGTCATCGTAATATTCGCGATGCTGTCTTTGCCGCTTTTTGCATTGACTCCTGCAATCCTCACATCCATATCTTCGCAGACCCTTGAAATATCGGAAAACAGCCCTTTTCGGTCCTCTGCCAGCAATTGTATGTCTGCATCATAAGAAACATTGCCTTTTTTTCGGTTCCAATCCACCTTAATAAAACGCTGCTTCTCCTGCTCCGGCAGGGTCAATATGTTGATACAGTCTGTCCGGTGTACGGAAACGCCTCGTCCTTTTGTGATAAACCCGATTATTTCATCTCCCGGAACGGGATTACAGCATTTTGCAAATCGAACGAGTAAATCGTCCATGCCTTCTATGGTTACGCCGTTTTGAGGCGGCTCTTTAGTCTTCTTTTTTTCTTCAAATTGACCAAGTTCTTTTTCTTTTTTCTTGATTTCCTGCTGCTTTTCTTCGTGATAGTAGCTTTGCAGCAGAGCTGCTACCTTAGAAAGTATGACTCCTCCATAGCTTATCGATGTAAAAAGTTCATCTGAAGTCCCTATGTTAATAGACTTGGCAGCCTTGTTAACCCATTGATTTCTTATGACTTGCTGGGGATCGTAACCCTTCCTGCGCACATATTTCTCCAGCATCTCCTTTCCTTTATCTATATTCTCGCCTTTGTTTTCCTTTTTTAAATACTGCCTTATCTTGTTTCTGGCAGCATTGCTTTTGACTATTTTAAGCCAGTCGATACTGGGGCCCTTGCTGTTTGAAGATGTAACAATGTCTACGATCTCGCCGTTTTTCAGAGTATAATCAATGGGCACCATTTTCCCGTTCACTTTAGCCCCAATGCATTTTGTTCCTATCGCAGTATGGATTTTAAAGGCAAAATCCAACGGTGTCGATCCTGCCGGGAGCTCGATAACATCCCCTTTAGGAGTAAAAACAAATACCTGGTTGGAGAAGAGGTCTACTTTCACGGTCTCCATGAATTCCTTGGAGTCGTTTAGATCCTTTTGCCATTCAAGGGTCTGACGAACCCAGGCCAGCTTGACTTCTTCTTTATCCTCCTCCACTCCCTCTTTATATTTCCAGTGAGCCGCAATACCGTATTCGGCGATCTTATGCATTTCGACGGTACGGATTTGAATCTCGAAAGGATCACCGTCATCACCTATAACAGTGGTATGAAGCGATTGATACCGGTTAGGTTTTGGCATGGCAATGTAATCTTTAAAACGCCCCGGGATAGGCTTCCACCTCGTATGGACCAGCCCTAAAACCGCATAACAATCCCTGACCGAATCAACTATTATCCTCACAGCGGAGAGATCGAAGATTTCATCCAGCTGCTTGCCCTGAAACTTCATCTTCCTGTATATGCTGTAGAAGTGCTTGTTACGGCCTTTTATCTCGTATTTTATGTTAAGGTTGTCCAAGCCTTCTCTAATACTCTCAATAACCTTGTTGATATTGGATTCTCTTTGTTCCTTCTTTAAACTGACCTGTTTTACAAGATCATAATATGTTTCCGGTTCTAATTCTTTAAGAGCAATGTCTTCAAGCTCAAACTTCATTGTGTATATACCCAGGCGGCTTGCCAGTGGAGCATATATTTCCAGCGTTTCTCTGCATTTTTCAATGATTTGGTTTTGATTCATATAGTTGATCGTACGAAGATTGTGGAGACGGTCCGCCAGCTTAATAATAAGCACCCGTATATCTTTGGACATTGCCAGAAACATTTTTCTGAGGTTTTCAGCCTGACGCTCTTCCTTGCTTTCAAAGACAATGGAACCGAGCTTTGTCACTCCGTCTACCAAAAGTGCTACTTCTTCGCTGAATTCTTTTTTTAGATCTTCCAGGGTATAAGGAGTGTCTTCCACCGCATCATGGAGGAGCCCCGCAACCAGAGTGTTTTCGTCCATGCCCAGATCAGCCAGGATGACGGCAACAGCCATGGGATGAATCACATAATCTTCTCCCGATTTCCTTTTCTGTCCCGTATGGATCTGCTCTGCTTTTAAATATGCTTTTTTTAACAGTTCTCTGTCATAATTCGGATTTATTTCAAGCAGTGTACGCAGAAAGTTTTCCATGCGCAATTCGTCTTCCATAAATCTTCCTATTTTTTCCCTCTGTATTTGGGTTTGTTCACCATCCTGTCGATTTCATAATACACAGGGTTTGATATCGTTATCGAAGAAACGGCGCCAGCAACTATACCGACCATAAGCGGAGTTACAAACTCTCTTATTGTCTCCCCGCCTAAAATAAGCAGTGGTATGATAGCCACGATTGTAGTGAGCGAAGTCATCAGAGACCTTACGATGGTTTGATTTATACTCTTGTCTATCAGTTCCTCCATTTTAGTCTTTCTCATTATCTTCAGGTTCTCACGGATGCGGTCGAATATAACGATGGTATCGTTTACCGAGTATCCAATAATAGTCAGTATCGCAGCGATAAACGGATTGTTTATCGGGATATGGAAAAAGCCGTAAAACGCGATCATTATAAGCACATCGTGTATCAACGACGCCACCGCTGCAATCCCGAACTTCCATTCAAATCGAATGATGATATAAACAAGCATGCCTATCGTCGCAATCAAAAGTGCCTTAAAAGCGTTCATTTTAAGCAGGCTTCCCACTGAGGCGCTGAACTGCTCCACCGCAAGCAGATTGCTTTCACCTATTCCAAAGGTCTCGTAAATATCTTCAAAAAGTATGTTTCGCTCTTCGTTTTCAAGAGACTGTGTGGTTTTAATGATTATTTGGGTATTCCCTTCCCCTGCATGCACGATCGTGCCGTCAATATCGTTATCTTTCAATATCTTTTCCACATCGGCGACCTGAACTCTTTTCCCCATTTCAAACTGCATCATGGTACCGCCGGTAAAATCAATACCCCAGTTGAATCCCCTCAGCATGCCTGTTCCGATACCTGCTACGATCAAAGCGACAGCAACAAGATAGAATATTTTCCGGTATTTAATAAAGTTAAACTCTTTTTGGAACTGAAATCTTGGTTTATCGAAACCGAACAGTTTAAGTTTTGCAAGTGATTTGGTTTCAACCATGGTTTTTATCAGGAATTGCGTTACGACTACTGCAGTCATCACGCTGACAACGATACCTATCATCAGGGTAAGAGCAAAGCCTTTGACCGGACCGCTGCCGAATTGGTATAGTATGACACCGGCAAGCATGGTTGTAAGCTGTGAATCTATAATTGTGCTCAGGGCTCTGTGGAATCCCGAATCCACTGCGACTCTTAGAGATTTGCCTCCCACCATGCATTCCTCTTTGATTCGCGAAAAAATAATGACGTTGGAATCGACGGCCATACCGATTGAAAGTATCAATCCTGCGATTCCCGGGAGGTTTAACACGGCGGAAAAGATCGCCAGAACCCAAAATACAACAAGGATGTAAAGAAGAAGCGCCACATTGGCAATAAGCCCTATGATCTTATAAAGAACCAGCATCATAATAAGGATCAGGCCTATGCCGATTACCCCCGCTGTCAGGCTCATATTCAGTGAATCAATGCCGAGGCTGGGACCCACAAGTGATGTCTGGACTTCTTTTAGCCCCACAGGAAGTGCGCCGCCGCGTATCAGCATTGCAAGTTCCGTAACTTCTTCGTCGCTAAAATGTCCCGTTATTTGTGCTTTTCCTCCGCTTATGACCGTATTGACCTGAGGATATGAAATAACATTATCATCAAGGACAATATATATGGTTTTGTCTGTACCCCCGGTCTCTTGGTTGATTACTTCTCCGTAATAGGCCCTTCTTGTGGCTTCCTCAAAAGCAACAGCTCCCTGGGCATCAAATTCCAAGTCAACCGCATTAAAACCTTTTTCATCTCTTCCTACTCCGGCATTTTTCACCTGGCTGCCGTCTATTACGACTGTCCCGTCGCCGAGAACAAATTGCAATTGCGCTGTTTTCCCGATAGTCTTTATTGCTTCATCGGAATCCTCCGCCCCTGGAAGCTCTACCCGGATTTTTTTCTCTCCTTCGATAGTTACAACAGGTTCAGAGAGCCCCATTTGATTGACCCTGTCTTCGATAATGATTTGGGTCTGTTCCATGAGTTTCGCTAATTCCGCACCTGTGGCATCCGTCTGAGCTTCCATTACAACATAGACGCCCCCTTTAAAGTCCAATCCGAGTTTGATCTTATCCTTGATCGATGGGCCGAAATCCGTAAATGCGAATATCCAACCTAAAAATATCAGGATGATCAGTGTGATAGCTAAGACTTTTTTCATCATATATCCCTTCTGTTCTAAAAAATACTAACATTCATTCTACTACTATTTGAGCTTGTCCACAAGAGATTTACACTATTCTTTGACACGTACACAATGCGGTCCGACCTTGCGCCGTCCGTATTATTTAAATACTTTAATGGTTTTCAAAGGTTTACTCCGATCATTCCACCGAAGCTGCCAATGAAAACGCATGGCAGATATCTAAGCTGAAGTATGCCAGCTTCGGAATACGATCCTGTCAAAAGAACTGTAACGGCATTTAATATCAGTACAAAAATGATCGTAAAGAGCGCACCGAACAAGATGCCTTTTTTCTGAATCACATTTCCGGTCAGCAGTCCGATAAGGAAGCATGATACACACAGGGCGGCCAGAACATAAAGTTGCATCCAGCGTTCGGGCAGTGGAGTATATCTTATCAGAAATCCGATTGCGGCAAAGAGTATAAAAAGGCAAACATAAGACAGGATAAAGGCCTTGGCAGTTCGAAATCCTTTTGAAGTTATGGGTTTTGTATTCATCAGATCACCTCCGCACACCTTTTTAAGTATACTGGGGATCCGGCACGAATATAACAAAAACCCTGCAATGAGATTGCAGGGCGTCTGATCATAATTTACATAAAGTAATTATTCTTTATCAAGGGGACTCTTTTCCGAATCTGCTTCAAGAGGATTCTGTTCAAAGGGTTCATCATCGGGAACGGGTTTTGATGTTTTTTCCAACCTTCTTCTTGGTGCTTTTTTCTCCGGCTCAATGTCTTCTTTTGCTTCAGTTACTGGTTTTGATTTGGAAGTCTTTGATGCAGGGGCTCCTCCGTCTTCTACCACTTTGGAAATCGCCCATCTGGTAACTTCTAATTTAACTTTGTCTGCCCCCACTTGTATTACCAGTGAATCATCCTTAACACGTGAGACGGTTCCGTATATCCCACCGATGGTAATGATATTATCGCCGACCTTAATGCTGCTTCTCATAGCATTGACTTGCCTCTCCTTTTTCTTTTGAGGCCTGATCAGCAGGAAGTACATTATGAATATCAGCAGAATTAATGGCATTAACGTGTACAGTGTGTCCATGTCTTATCCTCCTATCAGATTCTATGTGCATTATATCGGATTATTTGCTTTTTGCAAAGCTTTTTTTCCTTGATTTACAGATACGCATATGCTATTATATCGTTGTTGTGCCGGCGTGATGGAATTGGCAGACGTGCGGGACTCAAAATCCCGTGGTGGCAACACCGTATCGGTACGACCCCGATCG
>Ga0255347_1001253_pt1 | contig 42387 bp, 34 predicted proteins | sample wastewater_treat_2_FD_192479 | JGI IMG/M metagenome (GOLD analysis project Ga0255347, IMG submission 192479) | Wastewater microbial communities from Lulu Island WWTP, Vancouver, Canada - plant24 | ecosystem: Engineered > WWTP > Wastewater > Unclassified | place: Canada: Vancouver, British... | reverse complement strand
GAGCAAATCTCAGGTCTTTGTCTGTTATTCAGTTCCAAAAGAGTACGCTGTCATTCTGGCGCGCGCCATAATGCTGATTTGAACCTCAGCGGAACGGAAAGTGAGTGTGTCATTAGACTTTGGGCTAATGCATCATATTTGTTTGTGTCGATTTATGGAAATGTTACTCATAATATGTAGATTTATCAGCTACACTATGCTATAATAATAAGATAAGATTGGTGGTGTAGCTATGGATATTGTTAAGGTGTTTGGTAAGAATCTGAAAAAATACCGCCTTGCGCTTGGACTTTCACAGGAGAAATTCGCTGAAAAATGTGGCTTGCACCGAACATATATTAGCACCGTCGAGCGGTTTCAACGTAATATTTCTATTGAAAATGTTGAACGTATAGCCAATGCGCTTGAAATAGAGGCATATAAATTGTTCATAGATGATGAAGAATAGCGGCACTGAATTGGAGGTAATTAAAATGTACGATTTTATTATCACGGAATTTTATGAAGAAATGGCGAAAGTTGATTTAAATGTATATGGTATTTTAGATTCGCAAGATAATATTCACACGTTGGGAACGGATTCGAAAATTATTGGTAGAATATTCGAGATGTTAGTTCAACCAATCTTAGAGAAGATTGCCAACAAGCATGGTTTAATACTTAAAACTCCTGAATCACAGACTGTATATCCGGACTTTGTTATGATGACTTCTGAGGATTCAAATGAGAAAATAGCAATCGATGTTAAGACTACATACGTCGTTGATGATAGTTCGAGAATAGTGTTTACGCTCGGGTCGTTTGGTTCATACATGAGAAATAATACTAAAAATATCGAATACAAGTATACAGACTATTGTAAACACTTTGTAATTTGCTTTATTTATAAGCGCAATGACTCTGCACAGGAAAGCAAGGTGTTTAATTATGAAAACAAAGAGCATATAGAGTGTCCTTTCACGGATGTGCGCTATTTTATCCAGGAAAAATACAAGATTGCTGGAGATAAACCTGGTTCTGGAAATACTGAAAACATTGGTTCTTTTAGTACTAAATCTTTTGAGGCTCTCAAAAATGGAACTGGTCCCTTTGCTTATTATGGAAAAGAAGTATTTGATTTGTATTGGAAATACTATCCTAAATATAGAGCATCAACTAAAGATTACACTTCTCTGCCAGAGTTCCTTCGTTGGTTTGTTAATCAGCCTCAAGAAAATGTGACTCTTTTATATGAATATGATTATGAAAAGGTCAAAGACAAAATACAGTCTTCCTTATAATTGACTAAATGATATTTTAAGCCGTGCATTCCTTGAATGCACGGCTTATTTTTTACCTTTTTATTGCTAACACTTCCATCATCGGATGACGATTGGATTCCTTAGCACCTATGTGATAAAAATGTTCGCATTCATACCACTTAAAGTCACTCCAATGCTCATAGAGATGGTCGTTTCGCCTAAACTCATTTTCCCTCCACATAGAAAGACATACATTAGCAGGAGTTGCTTTTGAATAATCGGCTAAGGCTACTGCATCTTCCTCAGGCCACTCACCAACATATGATGTATCTCTGCCAATATACGGAGGATCAAGGTAAATGTAATCAGATTCAGACGCAGAAGAGAATGCATCTGTCCAAGAGCCGTATTTGAATGTCCAATCCTTGTCACGCATAACTTCTCCAACCTTAGCAACTTGGTTGCAGATTTTGGTAACATAAGCCTTAGAGAACCTATTGGGCTTTTGACAAAAAGGAACATTAAATTGACCGTGGCGATTAAATCTAATCATTCCATTGAAGTCAGAGCGATTAAGGAAAAGAAAATATAGCGGATCACCGTTCTGATTAAATGTATCACGCATTTCACGATAATAATCGGCACCGCGCTGTTCGAGTATAGCTCCGTGATGTTCTAAAAACTCTCTTACCGTCCGAGATGTAATCGAACCATTTTGAATTCCTTGATACAGTCCTATGATATACTGGTTTTTATCTACCAACAATGCTCGTTTGGGAGCAATATTAAACGCAACAACGCCCGTCCCTACAAATGGTTCAATCCACAATCCTTCTTCATCTCTTATCACGTGTTCTTTGATGAAAGGAACGATTTTGGTTTTTATGCCTTGACATTTTATAGGGGGAACAATAACTTTTGTTTCCTGCATGGTAACACCTCACATTTACATAATTATATCACAGTTTCAGCGATTTGTCAAGTTTGCTCGTAAAACCAACCGTCCAAATCTTGTTGTTAAGGTGTTGCGTTCGGCACTCCAGTAAGTAACAGCATGACAGAGCTGTATGTTATAACACGTTACCTTCGTCCTGATCTACTTGAAGATTGTGGCTGCTCTCGTTTCGATGATTGGGCAGCGACTTTCGGAATGATTAAGACGCAAAACAAAAAGACAGCAACAGGAGAATTAAAATTAAAGACTTGCTTTGCAGGATTTAAGAACAGACCTGAACTCATAAAAATGTACAAGGACTTTGCAGACCTTGTTACAATTGACAAAATCACTGCTCCCGATAAAGACGGTAATGCACCTGAGATCATAGTTCCGAAAGTTAAAACTGGCAAACCTCAGATAATTGAAGTTGAAGCAACACCAGAGCAGCGTGAGATCGTTAAGGACTTTGCAAGACGCGGTAAAGAAATTCAACTGGGTAATGTCAGACCTGATGAAGATAACCTGTTAAAGATAACCGGCGAAGCTCGATTAGTCGGTTTAGGGAATCAGGCAGTTGCTTCCGTTTATGAAAAGAATGGTTGGGAACTTCCAATAGGATTTGTGAAAGACGATAAGTCGGGTAAGATTGATGAGTGTGTAAGACAAACAGCTCAAAGGTATCACGACAGATATGATGACAAGGCAGTACAGATTATCTTCTCGGATATTGCAGTCAATAGTGATGACGGAAAGTTCTCAGCTTATGAGTACATAAGAGATGAACTTATTGCAAATGGCATTAAGGAAGATGAGATAATTTTTGCGCCGAAGTCAGACGCAAAGAACAGAGCTGATATATTCAGAGACATTAACGAAGCAAAGTACCGAATTGTTATTGCAAGCACTGGAACATTAGGAACAGGAGCTAACATTCAGAAACATCTTTATGCTCTACATCATCTTGATATTCCATGGAGACCAAGTGACTTTGAACAGCGAGAAGGAAGAATTGTTCGTCAGGGCAACCTGAATGATGAAGTTGAGATACTCAACTATGTTACAAAAGGTACACTTGACAGTTATCTCTATCAGGGTGTTACTGATAAGGCAAGAGGAATTGCACAGCTCTGGAACGATACTTGCGTTAGCCGAACATCAGAGGACATAGATGAAAAGGTACTTACATTCGGTGAACTGGAAGCAGCTGCGGAAGGAAATCCGAAGCTCCGTCAGTATTCAGAAATGAAGAACAAAATTGATGAGCTGCAAGTTGTTCGTGCTGAGTATAACAGAGAAACTACAAGAGTTGAACGTAAGATCAATTCACTTCCAGAAGTGATAGAATTAAAACAATCACTGATAGCTGCTGCTAAGGTTGACATGAATTCCGCAAAGGAAATGCAACACGAAGGAAAGCTTGAAGAATTAAAACTCATCACTCACGACAACAAAACACTGACAGATAGAAAGCAAATCAATCACTATCTCGCTGATAAAATTCAGCAAAGGATAGACAGACCTCACTCTGATATTCCTTCATTCAAGATTGGAAAATTCCAAATAGAGATAGGAGTAAGCTCAAACATAGCACAGCCTGATTTTGTTATAAAAGGTGAACGCTCTGCTTCATATCGAATAGGCGTCGGTGTTGGTGACAACACAGATAACTGTCAGAGACTTATCAACTTCTTTGAAAGCGGTATCGAAAAAATAATTGAAAGAGATACACAATCCTTAGAAAAAGACAAGCTTGATTTAGAACAGGCAAAGATAAGAGTAGAGACAAAATTCCCAAGCGAAGCAGAGTATCAAGAGACATTAAAGGCGTTTGAGGAACTTGAAGCCGAACTCACATCAGGAGGTTATCTTGACAACGGTGAGGAACTTGCTGGTGCAGAGGATTACGGAGATTATGAAACAGAACGCCTTGAAGCTAATGCTGACTATGATGTAGATGATCTGACACAAGACGAATACAACAGTACATTATAAGTAAAATGTTATCAAGCACCATGTGATAAGCATGGTGCTTGATATAACAAATAATAAGGAGGATAGCTATGCAAGATAAAGATTTTTATGAATTAGTTGAACAAGCACGTCACGCAGACCTCGTTGATTATTTTAGAACAAGTGGGTACACACTAAAGAAAATTAGTGGTGAGATATACATTAATGAGATCAAAGGACTTTCAATAAAACCTGAAACAAACAGCTGGTTCTCACATTATAATCAAGTCGGAAGAGTAAACAATTCTCTTGATTGTCTCACACTTATTCTGGACAAGTCATTCAAAGACGCGGTTTACGAACTCACAGGGCAAGACGTTTCAAGGACAAGAACAAGCAATTCATCTTCAAAAAACACATCACCGCCTGTTAGACAAGCTGTAGTTGCTCAAGAAGATAAAGAAAAAAGAGCAATGGAAATGCCAGCTCACGCTCCAACTCAGCGGAGAGTGTTTGCATATTTTCATTCGACAAGAAAGATACCAAATGAAGTGATCCGTGAGCTTGTAGATCAAAAGCTTTTATATCAAGCAGAGTTTGAGATCCGAGGAAAGTTGCAGGACAACGAACAGATTTTCAAGAAAAGCAATGCTGTATTTATCCACACAGATAATAATGGAAAAGTAGTCGGTGGCGAAATACAAGGACTCGATATGAACAAAAGGTTTAAGGGAACAGTAGCTGGAACAGGAGAAACTTTTTTCAAGTTTGTACCGATAAAAGAAGTCAAACCTATGAGAGCATTTGTATTTGAAAGTGCAATAGACCTAATGAGTTTTTATAGTATGTGCAATGACAAGTCAAAGCTCAGAGGGACAATGCTTGTTTCAATGTCTGGACTAAAAAACTTTGCTGTCGAACAACTCAGGGAGCAAGGACTTAATGTTATCTCAGCAGTAGATAATGATGAAGCTGGAAGAAAATTTGAGAATGCCAATAATCTTTCGCGTTCAGATTTTGTTACAGAAAAACTTGATCTTCATGGTTTTAAAGATTGGAATGAGAGACTTGTTTATCAAACAGAACATCCAAACTTTCTTGTTGAAGAACAGAAAATAGTACAAGAACATCGTGAGAAAATTTCAGAGGAACACAAGCAAGAGAACAATCAGGAAATGATAAGGAGCAGATAATCAATGGCAAAGAAAGATGGAAAAAAGTCTGCCGCGGTTGAATTATATTTCAACCGCGATCAGACAAATGGACTGCTTTATGTTTTGGACTGCTTTGTAAAAGCAGACGAAACTAATAAGTATGCAAAGTATGCTGCGGCATTGAAAAAAGCAATAAAAAATTATAGTCGTACTTTCGTAAGTGAAGGCGAAGAAAAAATTGCTTTTCATCTTTTCAATAAGGAAGCTGCGACGGTCATCAAATTATTTTCTATTTATATCTCAGCTGTGCAGAAAATGCCTGAACAATATTTTGATGAAGTGGTAGCAGCGATAATGAACAGGAGCGATGAAGATGAATGATAAAATGGGTTTGGGTTATCCCAAGAGAGTGGAGCGCGCGAAACGGTTTTCAACATTTTTTCGGAGAAAAAGATGTCAGCTTTGGCTGTCGGGAAAACCGTTTGAGGTAAGGTCAAGGAAGAATTCCTTGCGCAAAAGTGGCGATTTTCGTCACGCTCTGTTTTGTCGTACCTTTAGAGGTATGACAAAACAGATATTGCGTGTCAGTATCCTTTTTGACAAAAGGATACATTTTGCCGACTTTTTTGAAAAAAAGAAAGGATTAACCACACATGGACAGCTACAGCATAAGCTTCACTCTCGGCAAAGGAAACTCACCTCATGGCGGAAACATACGCCATAACAATAGAGAATATTTCGCAGGGAACGTACAAAAAGAAAACACATCTCTGAATGTAGAGTACAAAATACAAGACATCGAAGAAGCGTTTCATCAGCTGTTCGATGAAGCTTTGAAAGAGTATAATAAAAAGCAAGTCAGGAAAGACAGAGTGATCGAAAACTACTATGAACATCTCTGCAACAGCAAACGAGAGTCACCGTTCTATGAAGCCATTGTCCAATTCGGTAATGTTGAAGATACTCCCTGTGGCAGTCAGCGTGGTGAAGTTGCAAAGCAAATGCTCGATGAGTATATGAGAGACTTTCAAAAAAGAAATCCGAACCTTTTTGTATTCAATGCAGTTCTTCACATGGACGAAGCAAGTCCTCACATTCACATTGACTTCATTCCCTTTTATACCAAAAGTAGGAGTAACGGATTGCAAAAAGGTGTATCTATGAAGTCAGCATTGATTGAACAAGGCTTTGCTCCAAAAGGAACGAAGAACAACCAGCTTGTGCTTTGGGAAGCTTCCGAAAGAAAAGCTATGGAAAACATACTGCACGATCATCAATACGTCCGCGCCGAGAAACAAGCTTTTCATAGACACATGACAGTCGATGAATACAAATTAAAGATGGCTGACGCTCCAATTATGGAAGCATTAAGGAAGCAACATTTTGTTTCAACCGAAGATATGACAAAAGAAAATATCCGTAAGCTCCAGATGACAGTGAAGAACTCAGAGCAAAAGATTGCCGAACTTGAAAAAGAAAAGTCCTCTCCGCATAAATCTTTCTTCTACTCTGATCCAGACAAGCAAGCGTTTATTCAGTCCAGAATGGACTCTATGAAAATTCCTTATGTAGAAACAGAGAATGGCTTTGACGCACAGGAGTGCTATGCAGAACAAATAAGAGAGTGGGAGAAGCTATTCAAATCATCTACTAAAAGTTATCGAGAGAAGCTCATGGAGGATATTGACAGATTACTCATGCGCTGTAATGATGTTAATGAGCTTTATAAGAAACTGGAAGCTGAGGGATACAAGGTAAAGCTCGGCAAGTACATTTCTGTAAAACCTCCGCAAGCTGAAAGGTTCATTCGACTAAAAACTCTTGGTGAGGAATATAATGAACGTGCGCTCCAGAACAGGATACAGAATGCTATCAAATTTGAAAAGGAACTCAATGAGAAATTAGAACAGGCAAAGACCAATAATCTTCCAACTTACAAGACGCTTACGACAATTCGCTTTTACACTCTTACCTTTAAGAAAGGTTTACTCCCCTGCCGCAAGAAGTTTCATCAACAGCCATTCTCATGGACGAACGATGAAGAACTTGACAAACTTCTTGTTCTAAATAAAAAAATCAATCAGGGTGCAACTATTCAATCCATGAAGGAAGAATTCAAAAAGGCAGAGGAAGAATTGAAGAACAAGAACGAAGCTGTGACCGAAGTATGGAAAAAAGTACAGCGGCTTGCTAAAGGACAGGAAGCTTTTGATGTGTTGTACGCAAACAAAAAATCGGATACGATGACAATGGAACAGGCAGAGCTATATCATAAGCGTTATCCAAACATCAATGAAAGTAACTATTACAAGGCAGCTGAACTTACAGAGGAAGCAAGAAACGAATACGATCTTATCAAGTACGAAGCAAAGGAGCTTGAGAAAGAAGTCAAGGCATTAAGTGGCGCGATCTCTATTGCTGAACAGGTTCGCGCTGGTACTTACGTTCAGGAGCTTGTCAGCAAAGAGAACATACATCGAAATGCCGATGTGCTTCCTAACGGAGTATTTCAGCTATGAAAAAACTGACAGCTACACAAATAAAGGTCATAGCTATTATCGCTATGACCTTAGACCATATTGCATATACTTTTGTTCCAGCTGGAACTCTTATGCATTATCTCCTACATTTTATCGGTAAGGCAACAGCTCCGATTATGTGCTTCTTTCTCACAGAAGGTTTCAGGTATACACATGATAAGAAGAAGTATTTCCTGAGATTATTATTGTTTGCTGCTATAAGCCAACCTATATATTATGTATACATCTTTGGTACTGCTCCGAGTAATGTGCTGCATTTTCTCAGCAACATGAATATGCTATTCACGTTGTCCCTTGCCTTCATCAGCTTACTTGTTCTTACCAACAGCAAGTTAAGCATGACCGTCAAGGTGATACTTACTGCAATAACAATCTCTCTTGCACAGTTCTGCGATTGGGGTTACATCGTCCCGATCTGGACTATTGTATTTTTCTTTTTCAATAGAGATAAAAAGAAGCAGTCCCTATTGTTTGCATTGGCTTCTCTCATAGTACTGCCATACACTTTTCTTCATAATTATGATAGTTTCCTTGCGTTCTCATATAACTATGGAGCTGTCCTTGCTCTGATCCCGATACAACTTTATAGTGGCAAGCGTGACCGAAGCAGCACTCCATTGAAAAAGAAAATCAATCGTTGGTTCTTCTACATATACTATCCGTTGCACATGATAATCATTTATATCATTCACAAATAAAAAAGGACGGCTTCAATAAACCGTCCTTTTTTATTACATTTTTTCTATTTCGAACACTCATAACTTACTGGATACCCTTTTTTCCTATAAGCATACTTTCACCTCAAATATCATTCGCTATTGTTCTTTCAATATGTTCTAAAGGATACTCTTTAACGGTCCCGTTCTCATACAAAACCTTAATTAGCTTGTCGTGCCGATAGGACAGCATTTTTGTTAGTCAAATCTGCCTTTTGCATTGAGTGGGACTTGTTCAATCCAAGCTTCCGAGTCTTTGGTATAACCGTATTCTCTGAAAGTTTTCTGTGCTTCACGCTTTGTCATGAATGTTTCATTCAGTATTCTCATACCGTAGTCTGAAAACAGTCCCCATTTGTAGTCTTTTGATGATTTTGCCATTTGAACTCCTTCTTTCTATTCAGTTTTCAAGTTTCTTGGTTTTTCCTTAACCTCTGTATATATTATAGCATATACACGGCTATATATCAACAGCTTTTTGCCAATGTATCGCCTAAAACGGCAATTTTTGTAGTATTGCACACATATACACGGCTATACATTTCTTTTTTGTAAGGTTATACGATTTTTTTGCTTTTCTTGACTATGGCACGGCTATATGCTAAAATAAGTATAGTCAATACTATCGTTGATACTTGTAACAACGAGATTGGAGATAAATATGTATAATGAAAACGCTAAGAATAGAACTATGAAGTATATGAAAGAGAGCCGCGATAAGCTCACTCTGAACCTGCCGAAGAGCAAGAAAGATGAATACAAGGAATATGCTCAGTCAAAGGGTATGAGCCTGACGGAGCTTATAATGAGCCTGATCGAAGCGGATATGCAGAAAAAATAGTTTTTCTTTTTCAATAAAGCAAAAAGTCAGAGTAATCTTAAAAAAAGGTTGCTCTGGCTCTTTTTTTATGATACAATATAATTGTCTTTATAGAGTTTACTCTATCGGGATATATAAAATTTATCTTTTTAGAGTGGGTTTAAGCAATGCCAAACGTCCCTTAATAATTAGGAACTTTAATCGGATACTTTTCTTTTGTAACATATAATTTTTGGGGAGACGATATTATGAGAATTGATTACAACATTGATAGTGAAAATGAAGAGCAAAAGATTTATACTTTCTGTGGCGATTTAGAAAAGGAATTACTAAGTATTGGTGTTCCAATAGAACATATAGAAGAAATGAAAAAAAAGAACCTTAAAGACGTTTCTCTTTTGAATATCTTATGTGATAGGGATTTATCTTCGTTTGAAATAAAAAGTGTCCCTGTTGAGAAGATTGTAGGGGTTCGACGTGCTTTTCCAAATAAATCAGTCTTTGATAACATTAAACAGTTTAATGAAATAAATGGTTTTGATGTTAGAAAAATGATTGATTGTCTTGAATATGCTAATAAAATGCAATATAAAGAATTATTAAATTCTTATTCCATTCTTCCTGATCCAGTAGACCTTGTACATATTATTGATACTGATGAATACTATCTTTCTGATGAACATAATCATACAACAATGTGTGCAATGATTTTTAATGCACCATTTATAAAAGCAAAGGTTTACGAGTGTCATTTCAATCAAAAGCGAATTGAAAAATATCATCGGACTATGAATTTTTATAAGGAGTATGATATAGCATGGATTGAAAAGGACGCTAATTGCAATATAAAAATAGTTTTTAATAGAAATGATAACTTATATTGTTTCAATTACGGATACATTAATATAGCTAAATGCTTTAACGATATTGTTGCTGAAATAGAAGAAAAATTGATTTCTTATAATGGAGCTGCGTACACATATAATAAACTTCCGTTTAGTTTTTTAAAAAAGTTCTATTACTGGTATTCAATGACATCTAAACAAAAAGAATATGTGACAATGCCATTATATTCAGAAAATAATTATTTCAATGAATTTTTAATCTATCTTAATAAAGATAGGAACAGTTGATACAAATATCAACGGAAAGGAAAGCAACATGGATAAAACATACATAGGTTACGCTCGTGTGTCTACAATGGAGCAGAATGAAACTCGTCAGCTCCACTCCTTTGAAGGTTACACTGAAAAAATAAAAAAAGTATTCATCGACAAGCTCAGCGGCAAGAATACGGACCGACCACAGTTGCAAGCTATGCTCAGTTACGTCCGTGAAGGCGATGTTGTTGTTATTTCTGACTTCTCCCGACTTGCGAGAAGTACAAGGGATATGTTACAGATCGTTCAGGAACTGACCGACAAGAAAGTTGGACTTATCAGCCTGAAAGAGAATGTGGACACCGATACTCCACAGGGACGTTTCATGCTCACAGTGTTTGCTGCTCTAGCAGAGCTTGAACGTGAAACAATCCTGCAAAGACAGCGTGAGGGAATTGCAATAGCGAAGCAGCAAGGCAAGTACAAAGGGCGAAAGCCTATTCCCTTCAATGAAGAAAAGTTCAGAGCTGAGTGTAAGAAATGGCGCAATGGCGAACAGACCGCAGTTGCTACAATGAAAAAACTGGATATAAAACGTAATCGGTTCTATCAGATAGTAAAGAATTTAGGAGTATAATTAATAATAAAGGAGAAATTGTTATGTCTTGGACAACGATTAATAGAAATTTCATGAGTCGTATTAGATCATGCGAACATTCTGACAAGGAAATGCTTGCAAATTTTATAAAAGCAAACGGTTTTACAAAAATGACAAACTATGAAACAGGTTGGAGTATAAAAAAGCATTAAATAAAGTCCTGAATAGCGATTGATTAAATAAAAGATAAAAATCAGAAACAATACTTCAAAGGAGTGCTAATAATGTTATCACGTGAATTACAAAACGCTTCGCTTAGTGCGGCAAGAGATTTTGCAATGAGTCATGCAAATGAAGATTATTTTAATGAGAAGTGTACTGTATATGTAAATCAAAACGGAGAAAATATTATCTATAATCATATTACCGTAACCATTTCTTATCAAACAGCATATGAAGATTTTAGAGTAACTCTCGATTGGGAGGAAGATGAAGAACAGATCTCATATAAGGATATAGGATTACACGGTTATTACTCAACGAATTTTAATTTATTTGTATTTAACGAACTGTCAGAAACACTTAGTTTTAACGATGAAAATAAAACTATAACTATTATAGCTTAATCTTGAAGTTGATATAAATATCAACGGCAAACAATAATTGATTTTTCTTTTCAATCAAGACCGCAACTTTTGGGAATTTATTCACAATGAAATAAGAAATATCCCGACTTTCCTCTGAAAATCGGGATATTATTTTTTTATATATTAGCATATAAAGTGCTTGACATTCACAATTTGTTGTGTTATAATAGTCATGTACTTAATAAAAAGCACCTCGCAGGGAGTATCAGAATTGGCGTTCCGACACTCCCCATAATCAGAAAGATGAGAACAACATCTAACTGACTTAGCAAGATGGCTATTTGTGCATTTAATTATAGCACTTTAATATAGCGTTATCAAGCCTTTCAGTTGTTTGTTGGAGCATCGACTGAAAGGTTTGTTTTATATTAAGTACTTTGAAGAAGTAACTTGATAACTGAATAGAGGGGCTTGAAGCAAATTTGCTGCATTTTAACTTCACCTTAGTCAGAACCGATATGGCAATGAGGTTAGGCGAGGGAATGAGCCATGATGTGAGCCTGTTTAGTAGAACTAAATCAACTCTTGCGTTTGTCAAGACAAGGCAGTATTCCATATCGTTGATATTTGTATCAACTTGGTATCACGAGCCATATAAACTGTAAGTAATACGAAAGTGGGAAAATAAACACTTATCGAAGAACAAACAAAAAGCTGTCAAGCCAAATTTTTATTAAAAAATGAAAATCTGTCAGAGTGTACGATATGTCGTATTCTCTAACAGGTTTTCAGATCATTGGTGCGAGTGATGGGACTTGAACCCATACGTCTGTCGACACACGCCCCTCAAACGTGCCTGTCTGCCTATTCCAGCACACTCGCATTGCAGTATTTCGTGACTGCTTTAATATTATATCAGATATGAACGTGCTTGTCAAGCTTTTTTTGAAAAAAATTTCGGAAAAATTTGGTTAACATAAAAAATAATATATCATCCTATTGACTTTTACTTCCCGTTGCTGTATAATATTATTTGTCGGTTGCTGATGTGGCACAGTCGGTAGCGCAACGCCTTGGTAAGGCGTAGGTCGTCGGTTCAAGTCCGATCATCAGCTCCAGCGGGGAGCCCCCGCAGGCATATTCGCGTCTCAGTATAACTGGGGCGCGAATTTTTTTCCGCGCATGAAGCGGTATCTAAATCGTAACACAAGCACAGTTCGCGTTTCACTTTTAGTGGAACGCGAATTTTTTTGTATGAAGCGACATCTAAATTGTAACACATACACAGCGGGGAGCCCCCGCAGGCATATTCGCGCATGAAGCGGTATCTGGATCGCAGCACATACACATTTCGCGTGAAGCCTTATCCGTATCGTAACATATAATGGCAGAATGATCCGGCACTGAAAGGAAAAACTCCCGATTTTCCGGGAGCTTTTTTTGTTTCTGAACAAGTGCGCTTTTAATGTGAGAACGCAGGTATCAGAGCAGGTGCTGTGGACTTTAGTATTCAGGTTGACACTTCGTCTGTTTTAATGTATACTATTATAAGGCGAGGTGTCTCGCGTGACGTAAAATCAGAATAAAAGTCTATATAAGGCGATACTGTAAATGATCGGAAGGTTCTTGATGTTTAGCAAGGTCAAAAGCTATTTTCAGCTTCTGCGTGTCAGTCATTGGCTGAAAAGCATTATTATATTTATCCCTGCGTTCTACGGAGGCGCGATACTTGAGCTGCCCGTATTATGCAGGACAATAGTCGGATTTCTGACGTTTTCGTTATGTTCATCGGCTATATATGTTATCAATGATATATGTGATATTGAAAAGGACAGAAATCATCCCGAAAAATGCAAAAGACCGCTTGCAAGCGGAGCAGTCTCCAAAGCAGAGGGGGCTGTACTGACAGGGATATGCTGTGCCGCGGCAATGATACTTGATCTGCTGCTATGCGGCATAAGTATAGGGGCAGCCATACCGGTGCTGTATTTTGTACTGAATATACTTTACAGCATAAAGCTTAAAAACCACCCTGTTGTGGACATAGTCATACTGGTATCGGGATTTGTACTGCGTATGCTGTACGGTTCATTCATAACGGATATAAGAATATCGAAGTGGCTGTATCTGACGCTTATGGCGCTTTCGCTGTTTATGGCTTTCGGAAAAAGACGCAATGAGAAGCTGCACTGCGGCGATAACACCCGCTCTGTCCTTACCCATTACAGCGATACATACTTAAACAGCAGTATGTATATGTATTTAGGCATTTTCCTTGTATTCTACGCCCTCTGGAGCGTTGACAAGGGAGCGCTTCCCGGTATGATATATACGACTCCTCTTGTAATAGTGATGGTCATGAGATACACCTATGCTCTGGAAAAGGACGAGCAGGGAAATCCCGTTGACATGATTCTGAAGGACAAGGTGCTGCTGCTCCTGGGAGCGGCTTATGCCTTATTTGTCCTGTGGCAGATATATTTCGGGGAGGCGGTCTCATGAACGTATATGATTTTGACGGGACAGTCTACTCGCGGGACAGCTCGGTGGACTTCTTTAAATTTGAATTGAAGCGGCACCCGCTGATACTGAGGCGTCTGCCCGCTTTCCTGATAAAAGCTGTCAGGCAAAAGCTGGGGAAATGTACTACAGAGGAGCTGAAAGCCTGCTTCTTTTCTTTTTTGAAGGATATTCCTGATGTTCAGAAGGAACTCGCACTGTTCTGGGACTCTCATATGAAGTATATGGCGGAATGGTATAAGGATAAGAGGGAAGACACGGATATAGTCATCTCCGCTTCACCGCGTTTTTTGCTGGAGCTTCCCTGTAAAAGGCTGGGGATTAAAGCACTCATAGCATCTGATGTGGATACCGGCAGCGGAGCTTTTTTATCAGCCAACTGCAAGGGCAGGGAAAAGGTAAAGCGGTTTCGGGAAGCTTTTCCTGATGAGAAGATAGGGGAGTTTTACTCCGATTCCCTGTCGGACCTTCCCATGGCTGAGCTTGCCGCAAAGGCATTCCTCATAAATAAGGGACGAATCACAAGCTGGGACATTAAGAAAGGAAAAAATAATGAGCAACTCAAAAGCAAAAACTAAAACAAAATCTCCGCTCTCATTTCTGAAAAAGATCTCGCTGAGCGAAAGCACGGGTTCTAAGATACCTGTGGGACTATCATACTTATATCTTGCGATACCCATGTACATATTCATGTTCGGCTGGCTAAAACTGCCGCTGGCAATAATAATGGCGGCATTATTGTCAGGGGGACTCTATAAGGCATTGAAGAACGCTCCTGCCATGGAGGTCACATTCTTTGCGCGGAAGCAGCTCCCTAAGCTCATCATGGTGGTGCTGATAGCGGCGGCATGGGTGTATTTATCGGGCGTAGGCGGATATTCATATCAGAATCAGGACCATATGTGGCGAAATGCCGTGCTTGACAAGCTGGTCTCCAACGACTGGCCTGTGATAATCACGGAAACAGGAGAATACTTCAGCAGACCCGTTGCACTGATCTACTATTTTGCATTATGGCTCCCTGCTGCCTGCGTAGGCAAGATGTTCGGTATGGCAGCAGCTCAGACCTTTCTGTTCTGGTGGTGTGTGGCAGGCGTTTCCCTGCTGTTCATGCTTATCTCGGGACTCAACAAAAAAATATCTCCCTGGCTCCTGATAGCCTTTATCTTCTTCAGCGGACTGGACGCTGTCGGATACTTTATCCTTCATAATTCAGCCGATCATATCTGGCTTGACGTCAATCACATCGAAAACTGGGCATACGGCTTCCAGATGTCCTCATTCTGCACTCAGCTTTTCTGGGTGTACAATCAGGCTATACCTGCTTGGATAATAACGGCGCTACTGCTTTGTCAGAAGGACAACCGCTCTGTTATCTTCATTTATTCCTTCAGCTTTTTAGCCTGCTCGCTCCCTGCCATAGGAATGCTGCCCGTACTCTGCTGTATAGGCATAACAAGGATAGTAAAGACCTATGATAAGACGAAGCCCTTCAAGGAGAACCTGCAAGGCTTGTGCAAGGAGGCATTTACCTTCCAGAATGTCTTTACGGGAGTTCCCATGGCGCTGGTATCGTATCTGTTCTTTAAGGCTAATACCTCGGGTACTGTAGGCTTCCGCAAAACAGATATGGAAAGGCTGAGAATGACCTATCTCATATTCATCCTGCTGGAGTTTCTGGTCTATTATTTTGCCATATACAAGACCCACAAGCGTGAGCCGCTGTACTGGGTCACACTGGCAACTCTCCTTATAGTTCCCATGATCTCATTCGGCTATCATGTGGACTTTGTAATGAGGACGTCCATACCGTCCCTTGTGGTGCTGTTTGTGATGGTCACCGATTCGATCGGAAAGAATAAGGTATCAGGTGACAAGAGGGCAAACCTCATTATCATTGCCCTTCTGCTGGCGGGCGGAATAACAGCATATCATGAGATAGGACGTTCTGTAAGAAGGACTGCCGAACACTGCGAAAATCCCGATACAGTAATAGATAATCCGAAGATCGATCTTTACGAAGACGGCGCAAGAAGGAACTTCTTCGGCGAGTATCAGGATTCCCTGTTCTTCAAGTATTTCGCCAAAAAGAACTGAGATACTATAAATGACAGTAGAAATATCCGTGTTTCACTTTATGTGGAGCGCGGATATTTTTTTCGCAGTCAGAAGGGATAGCAATATAATGACTTCAAAGCATTAAAAATAAAAATATTAATACTGCGGACTTCATATGGCAGCTTTTAAGGCTGCTATTTGGCGATAATATCTGTGAAAAATCCACTTATTTGTTGGATTTTGGGTTGTTTTTCACAATGAATGGGACTATAATTATAATAGCTATGATAATGGATAAACCGAAGTGTCCTCTCACACTTCGGAAGAGAAAGAAGGTCACACACTATGAAAAAAGACAGGATAAAAAAGCTCTCGGCGGTCTGCCTGTCGGCACTTATGACAGGTCTCGGCGGTCTGCCGCCAAGGGTCTCAGCTGCCGACCCGGGCACCTACACCGAGCTCTGCGCGGTCAGTCAGGGCAGGAACTCCGCCCGTGCCGTCCTCAAGGGCAGCGACGCAGTCATAGTCCCCGACAGCAGTCTGGGCTCCGATGTTCTGTACCTTAAAGGCAGCAGCAACGGAGGAGGCTGGCTCCAGCTGCCGCCGCTGTTTGAGAATGGCTGCGGAAACGGCTTTACTCTGGCGATGAAGTTCATGCTGAAGGAGGAGGCTTCCAACTATTCAAGGCTTTTCCAGTTTTCGCCCGTACCCTTTGCGTCGGGAAACTCGTCCTCCTATTCATCTCCCGACATATCCATAGATGTGAAGGACAAGACCGCCTTCCGCGCGAGTATCTTCGCAGGCAGCGGCATGGATACGGAAAACGACAGGAAGCACCGCGCTATTTATGACCTTTCGGCAAAGCCCGACACGGACAAGTGGCATGACCTTGTGCTGGTATGCTCTCCCACGGGTGCGGACTACTACATAGACGGGCAGAAGCTTTCCTACACCGCGGACACCGTCAGCGACACCCTGAACAGCCTTTTCTCGGAGAAGGTGCTCAGCTCCTATGTGTATAATTCCCTGGGACGCTCCCTCTACAATGACGATGACATCGCCGCCTGCTTTGACGATGTTGCCTTCTACACCCGTCCCCTCAGCGGCTCCGAGATAGGCTCACTTCCAGATGATGCGGAGTTCCTCTACACCTTCGAGAAGAACACCATAGAGGAGGGGGAAGTCCTCCCCGTGACAGAGACCTCATTCTCGGTGAACGGTAAAAAGGTAACCAGTGTTCCCGAGCTTCAGACTGCTTCTCCCGAGGGAGACCTGACCGTCAAGTTCTGGACTGACGGAAGCACTTACTACTACTCCGTGGAGAACAGCTCAGGTGTTGCTATAATCGAACCCTCTGCCCTTGGAATTGCTTTTTCATCGGTCAGCTTCACAGGCGGTGTTACCGTGCAGCCCTCTGCGGCTGTCCGCAAGGAGGTGGACGACAGCTACTCCATGCCCTACGGCAAGCATCGTCAGCTCCGCGACCGCTGCACCGAGCTCACCTTCCCCATGAAAAAGGGCAGCGACAAGCTTGACGTCATTTTCCGCATATACGATGACGGTATCGGCTTCCGCTATGCTTACGGCGGCGGAGCAACTATAAAGGAGGAGGCGAGCCAGGTCATCTTCCCTGATAACAGCAAATTCTGGGGCAACTGGCCCAATGCCACCTACGAATGGGACATGGTGGAGCTCCCGAAGGAGAGGCCCAACGAGACCGCTTCCACCTACTCCTGCCCCTATACAGGCGTTATCAATGACAAATACTGGGTAACGGTCACGGAAGCAGGAGTCTTCAACGAGGAGGAGCCCTACTGCGCAGGCGCTTTGCAGTTCGTGGGCAATTACCATGATCTGCGGTTCAAGAGCGGCGTCAAGGTGGAGTCCATAACCATGAAGCAGGCATTCCACACACCCTGGCGAGCCGTGGTAATAGGGGACTCCCTTGACAGAATGGCGTCCAGCGACCTGATACTCAACCTCAATCCTCCCTCTGTCATAGAGGACACAAGCTGGATAAAGCCCGGCAAGACCGCCTGGTCCTGGTGGAGCAGCGGCGGCGACTCCCCCATAGAGTACCACACTCAGAAGGACTACATCGACTTTGCTGCCGAAAACGGCTGGGACTTCGTGTGTCTGGACTTCGGCTGGGCACTCTGGGACGGCAGCGAGGAGAAGGTGAAGGAGCTCTGCGACTACGGCGCCGAAAAGGGCATTGGCATCTATCTCTGGTACGGCGTTAACAATACGGGACATTCGGGCTATAAGGACAGTGCGGGGCACCCAGCCTACCCGTATTATTCGCTGCTGGATGAGGAGACTATCTCCCGTGAATTCAAACGTGTAAGCGGTCTGGGAGTCAAGGGCGTCAAGGTGGATTACTACGAGAGCGACACCCAGCAGACCATGAAGCAGATGAATATGTGCGCGAAGATAGCTGCGGACAATCACCTCATGGTGCTCTTCCACGGCTGTACTATCCCCCGCGGAGAGAGCCGCACCTGCCCCAATGTCATCTCCTTTGAAGCCATAAACGGCAGCGAATACTACAAGTGGTTCGAGAGCCCCTCCCTTGCAAACCGCGTATCCTATACCTTTACAAGATGCGTGGCAGGCTCAGCGGACTTCACTCCCACGGGCATACCCATATACGGTATAAAGGCAACGGCAGGCTTTGCCCTTGCGGACGTTGTCACCATAGAATCGGGCATACAGCATTTCGCCCAGTCGGTCTACACCTATGAGGGCTCATCGGCACTGCCACTGCTCAATGACGTTCCCGTAGTGTGGGACGATATGAAGGTGCTGGACGGCTATCCCATGCAGTTCAATGTCACCGCAAGACGCAACGGCAGCGACTGGTACATCGGTGCCTCCACACTGGCAGCAAGGAAGGTTGATATACACCTTTCCGACCTGATAGACAGCGGCACCTACAACGCATATATCTTCGCGGACAACGCTGACGGCAGCGACCTTGAGGTCACCGTACTCAACGGTCTCACAGCGGAGGACACTATCTCTCGGAGCCTTCTTGAAAACGGCGGCTTCGTCATAAAGCTGACAAAGGGCGCTATGAAGCTGACCACTCCCTACTCCAACTACAGGAGCTATGAGGCGGAGAACGCAGTGCTCTCGGGCAAGGCTTCCATAACCGCAGGCAAGCAGGGCAAATACTGCTCCAACGACGCCTATGTGGGCTATGTGGGCGGCGACGGTCAGAGCGCTGTTACCTTCAACGACGTGACCGTGGACAAGGCAGGGAAGTACACGGTCAGGATATACTATGTATCAGGTGAGCGCCGCAGTCTTAAAGTGGATATAAACGGCAGCTATGTCACTACCCTCAACGACCTCTATGCCAACAAAAACGACTGGTCGGGCATAAGAGCCGTGAATCTTGAGGCGGAGCTGAAGGCGGGAAAGAACACTATAAGGCTCTACAATGACAGGGGATACGGTCCTTCAATTGACCGTATCGCAGTCGCAATACCCGAGAGCAGGGTAATAGGCGATGTGGACTTCAACGGCAGGCTCAACGTGGCGGACCTTGTCCTCACCACAAGGTACATACAGGGCAGCATAACCTTCTCCACGGAGCAGCACAGAGTCGCCGACGTGAACGAGGACGGCACTGCCGATGTGTTCGACCTTATCAGGTACCGAAAACTTCTGACTTCTTAATATCCTTATATAAGCACCGCCCCGTTTGCTGTATCATCAGTGAACGGGGCGGGTGCTTAGATAAATCATAATTTTGCGGAGCAAAATTATGATTTGAGCCGTTAGCCCATAGCCATTAGCCGTTAGCCTGATGTAGGGGCGGCGTTCCGCCGCCCGATAATAAAGCGGCGAAGCCGCTTCCTAATGGCTAAAAGCTAAAGGCTAAGGGCTTCGGAATTTAACACCTTCGGTGTTAAATTCTGATTTATCTCAGCAAAAAAAATAAACACAATGCCCCTGAACGCTTTTTGAAGCATTCAGGGGCAGATTTATGGATTATGCGTTATTCTGCGCCGCTTGCCTTGAAAACTACGGCTATGGTCTTGAAAATAATTTTTGCGTCAAGGAGCAGGCTCCAGTTTTCGATATAATCGCGGTCAAGCCTTACTACCTCCTCAAAGTCGGTGATACGACTCCTGCCGCTGACCTGCCAGAGCCCCGTAAGACCGGGTTTTATGCTCATTCTTATCCTGTGACCGAGACCGTATTTTTCCCATTCGTCCGGAGTAGGCGGTCTTGTGCCCACAAGGCTCATGTTGCCGATTAGGACATTGAAGAACTGTGGCAGCTCGTCTATTGAGTGGCGGCGGATAAAGTTGCCGATACCCTTTGGCCTGCCGTTTTTGTCTTTTTTCTCGCTGCCGATGATACGGGGATCGTCGTCCATCTTGAACATCATGCCGCTGCCGATCCTGTTTTTTTCAAGGAGCTCCTGCTTGCGCTTTTCTGCGTCCATATACATACTGCGGAACTTATACATGACGAAGGGTTTGCCGTTCTGTCCCACACGCTTCTGTTTGAAGAAAATGGGACCCGGAGACTTCAGATATATTATCGGAGCAAGGAAAATGAAAACTATCAGGGTGATAATGCAGCCCAGAAGTCCTCCCACAATATCCGCAAGGCGCTTCACCGCAAGCTTTCCTGCGGGAGCTGCGGATACACTGCTTGACAGCACTCTGTATGGACCCAGGCTTCTCATTTCCGTGATGTTCCATCTTCCGTCGGTAATGGGCGTTATGGAGTAGTTTACGGTTATTCCCATTCTGAACAGGCTGTTCATCAGCTCTGAAGGGAAGGTCATATCCTCGGACTGGAGCAGGAAAACCTCGTCCACCCAGCCGTGGCTTAGGCGGGAAATGGTCTCGCTGTCCAGGGCGTATACGGGGATATCTCCTATTTTTTCACCGCTGCTGCATTTCCTGTCGGTGACTATTACTCCCGAGATGAAGAAGCTGCTGTGGCGTGGGTCGCTCATGAGAGCGGACAGGGTGGGCTCAGCTATGCTCCCAGAGGTTATCAGCACCACCGAGCGGCGGTTCTGCCGGTATTTGCTGGAGTTGAACACCCTCAGCTTGCCCAGCTGTCGGAAAACATAGTCCGCAGCAGTATAGGTGACGGACGTAAGACCCAGCTGGAGTCGTGAAGCAGTGGTGGAGTGCTTTACTGCAAAGAGGTAGATGAGGGCGAGTATCATCACCTGGGCTATGTATTTAATTACCGCCCATAGCTCATCAAGCCTGCCGCGCCGCAGTATGCCCCTGTAGTTGTTGGTGAAGACTATTACCAGAAGCTGGCTGGTGGTGAGTATTACCGCCTGATACTGAAATGCTTCGGTACCGTACGGATTTTCAAAGGGCAGGTGCAGCCAGTAGCTTACTATGAAGCAAAGCTGGAGGCACAGCAGGTCGATTATGATGAAATCGGCGTGCTTGAGCCCTTCCTTCAGACTTTTATTTCCCACGAAGCACCTCCGTGATTTGTTATTGAGTATACATTAATTATAAACTATATGCCGCGGACTGTCAAGCCTCGGCTGGGCTGAATGAGCCGGAAATACCGCAAGTATTGAATTGACAGGGGAGAAGATATGGAGTAAAATGTAATTACAGACAAATATCCTGTGAAAGGAATGATACTAATGAGAATAGTAAAAAAACTATCGGTGCTGGCAGCGGTTGCGGTCACGGCGCTTTCGGCGGTGCCCTGCGCATTTACGGCAGATGCTGCGGCGACTCCCTATAAGGTGGACTATGAGGAGACCGACAACAACTGGGCGAAGGTGCTCCAGTACACTCTCCACTTCTATGACGCCAATATGTGCGGTACAGATGTCACAGGCAAGAGCAGGTTCAGCTGGAGGGGCAACTGCCATGTTTATGACTCGAAGGTGCCAATGCACCCCATTGACGATAACCATACGGGCGTGAATATGTCCGAGAGCTTCATGGCTGAATACAAAGATATACTGGATCCAGACGGTGACGGATATATCGACGTTTCAGGCGGCTTCCACGACGCGGGCGACCACGTTAAGTTCGGACTTCCCGAGGCTTACGCCGCTTCTGTTGTGTCCTGGGGCTACTATGAGTTCCGACAGGCTTATGAGGAGACCGACCAGGCTGAACACGTTGAGACCATATGCCGCCATTTCTGCGACTACTTCATGCGGAGCACCTTCCGCGACGATAATGGCGACGTCGTAGCCTTCTGCTATCAGGTGGGCGACGGAGCCGTTGACCATCAGTACTGGCAGTCCCCCGAGATAGACGCAATGGGACGTCCTGCATTCTTCGCCACATCGTCCCTGCCTACCACCGACGATGTTTCGGAAAGTGCAGCAGCTCTGGCAATAAATTACCTCAACTTCAAGGAGACAGACCCCCGAGTATGCCGAGAAATGCCTTGACTACTCCAAGGCGCTCTTTGACTTTGCAAACAAGAACGAGAAAAAGGTGGGAGCAGGCGGCGACGGACCTGCCAGCTTCTACACCTCAAGCAAGTGGGAGGACGACTTCTGCTTCGCAGCAGGCTGGCTCTACCTTATAACCAAGGATCACGATTACCTTGCTGCCTGCGAGAAATATATCGACTACTATGCACCTCCCGGATACGTTCTCTGCTGGAACGATATGTGGAACGGCGTGGGACTGGTATTCGGCAGGATACAGGACATCTACCCCGAGGTCTGTGCCGAGACCCGTGACGCAAGAGGCTATAACCAGTATGAGGTCCTGGACTTCTGGAAGATGCAGGCAAAGGCTCTCAATGAGGTGACATCAGGCAAGAAGGGCGAGATCTCTCCCGGAGGCTATCTCTACCTTGACAAGTGGGGAAGTGCAAGATACAACACTGCCGTGCAGTTCACCGCTCTGGTATACGATAAGTACAACAAGGGCAAGGACAAGTATAATGAGAAAAATCCCGACTACGCCTTTACGGACTGGGCTATCGGTCAGATGGAATACATCATCGGCGATAATCCTCTCGGCAGGAGCTACATAGTTGGCTACGGCGAAAACTCCGTAAAATATCCCCACCACCGTGCGGCTTCGGGACTTACAATGGCTGAGGACCCAGCTCCCCAGAAGCACGTTCTCTACGGCGCTCTGGCAGGCGGTCCCGATGCCAAGGACGAGCACGTTGATCTCACCAAGGACTGGATCTACAACGAGGTAACTATCGACTATAACGCCGCAGTTGTGGGCGCTGCCGCAGGTATGTACCTCTATAAGGACGACGGCACCATGAAGCCCGAGGAAAACTTCCCGCCCGCAGAGAAGGCTGACGATACACAGCTTTTCTCGGGAGACGATTTCTACGTGGCAGGCTACTGCTCAGACGCTCCCGAAAAGACAGGCGCAGGCGTTACAAAGCTGACATTCTTCGTGAAGACCGACTCTCTTGAACCCCATGAGGATATCTCCATACGCTACTATTTCAGTATTGAGGAGTTTGAGAAAAAGGAGATCCCCGGAAGCTTCGTGCTACAGAAGACCTATGACCAGGTGGAGACCGAGGTAACAGGCAAGTCGGCAGTGCTGTCACAGCCAAAGCAGTACAAGGACGACATCTACTATATCGAGATCGCATGGCCGGAATACGCCATTGCCAACTCCAACAAGAAGTATCAGCTCATCATCGGAAACTACTTCGGCGAGAACTGGGACTCCTCCAACGACTGGAGCAAAAAGGGCATGATCGACCTTACCGAGGAGGGCGAGGACTACGATAATATCGTCAGCGGCGTTGAGTTCGCACAGCGCTGCGAGAACGTGTGTGTATACGCTGACGGCAAGCTCATCGGCGGTACCGAGCCCGACGGCACCAAGCCCGAAAAGGTATATAAGGTAGCACAGCTGGTAAGGCTGAGGAAAATGCTTCTCGGACGTGAGCCCTTCGCCTCCGAGGAGATAGCAATGCAGTTCGACTTCAACAGTGACGGGAACGTTGACGTTTATGACGAGGTGGAGCTGAGAAAGCTTCTGGTATCACAGACAAAGTAAGGCTGATATAATTAAGAAAGGCTCCCCGAGGGGAGCCTTTTTGTATGTGCAATAATATTATTCAGTGATTACTTGTCAAATCTTGTGAGCTGATTGCTGATATAGCTAAGGTGCATAGCAACATCGTCGGAATCAACATCACCGTCATTGTCGATATCCATCTGGTACTTCTTAACTGTGTTGCCCCAGATGCTTAATACAGAGTTGTAACCATAAGAGCTGATACCAAACTGGTTTACAGCATACTCGAGGATAGAATAATCATATCCGTCGATGATAAGGTCTCCGTTAAGGTCGCCTACGAGGAAAGCAGCGCAGTCAAGATAGTCAGGATTGCAATTGTTTGAATAGTAGATGCTGTTGTATGACTGCTGTCCGTTTGCCTTGTATGCACGGCAGGTACCGAAGCTGTCAGCGTAATCAGCAGGATTCTCGGAATAAGCTGATACTGAGAGGAAAGGACCGCTGAGACGTGTCTTTGCAGTTACAGTGCCTCCACAGCTGTAATATGAATCGCCAGCGCTGCCGCCGCCTGCGATAGTTGCTTGATCACCGATAAGATTATAGAAAGGTACAGAATCGTGATACTTTCTTACTGCGAAAGAGAATTCAAATTTCTTTACGTTAGCTGAGCCGTCTGCCCAGTATACCTGTCTGAATGTATAGCGTGCATTAGCGCTTGCTGCTGCGTTTGCAGAGAGTGCGTTTGCCATAGGAGCAGCGCACATAGCTGCAGCGGAAATTGTTGCTGCGATCTTTTTGAAAATGTGTTTCATAGTTTTAATATCCTTTGTAATTAATTATTGAGTAGTCGACCGCTCTGTTATTTATTATACAATTTTATGTGACGATAACGTGACGTTTTCGTGTGATATTCAAATGCGGGCATAGAAAAAAACAGAGGACTTGCTGCTCATTTGCAGCGAAGGGTACAGAGCACAATGCTTTTTTCTACTTGAGGTATAAAAAAGGCTCCCCGAAGGGAGCCTTATAGTTAGTGCGATAATTATTCTGCCTGCCGTGAGATCACATTGCAAACTTCTGGATCATACCGTGAAGGTACTGCTGAACGAAGAATGCGTCCCAGCTGTTTACACGGCCGTCATTGTTGATGTCAGCCTTATAAGCGGGATAGCTGGTGTTATTATGTGAGTATACACGGGTGTATATATTGGAATAGCTTACATTGCTTTTTCCAAGATCCTGAAGGATGGTATAGTCTGAATAGTCTATATCACCGTCGCTGTCAATATCGCCCACAAGGAATGAAGGGGTATATGCCATACCGCCTGAGATCAGGTTTCCGTTTGCATCAAACGCACTTGCAAAGCTGCTGTACTCATGGAAATCCGCTGTGTCACTGTAGCAGTGCATTGATGCGATTATGCCTGATACAGTTGAGGTATTGGGATAGAAGTTTCCGCCTGCATTGTAGTAGAGAGTGCCTGCGCTGCCGCCGACCTCAAGAGTTCCGTCCTGATAGATCTGGTGTGAAGCCGGGACTGAGGTTCCTGACTTTCTGACCACGATACCATAAACGAAATGGTCTACATTTGCTGTGTAGCTGGTGTAATAGAGCTTTCTGTAGGTATATCTTGCGGTTGAGCTTGCAATTGCGTTAGCAGAGAGCGCGTTTGCCATAGGGAGAGCGCACATAACTGCTGCTGAGATTGTAGCTGCGATCTTTTTAAATGTGTGTTTCATATTAGTTGTATCCTTTGTAAAGTTTATTTTTTTGAGTAGTCGACCGCTCTGTTACCAATTATACAAATTTATGTGATAGACGTGTGATAGATTTGTGTGATATGTGAGCTGCGGTGTAGAAAAAAGCTGCTCATTTACTGCTCGTTGGAGACGTTTTCCATATAGGATAATTGTTTTCTATACTTTAGGTATAAAAAAGGCTCCCCGAAGGGAGCCTTTGATCGTTCGTGCAATTATTATTCAGCGATCACTTTTCAAATCTTGTGATCTGTCCGCTGATATACTTCATGAGAAGAGCTGAATCAGCAGAATCAACATCGCCGTCGTCATCTATATCCATCTGGTACTTATTTACTGTGTTGCCCCAGATATATACCTGAGAGTTGAAGCCGTAAGAGTTGATGCCGAACTGGTTGAGAGCATAATCAAGGATAGCATAATCATATCCGTCAATTACGTTATCTCCGCTGAGGTCGCCTACGAGGAAAGCCTGAGAATAATGTACAGAGTTGAAGGACTGTGTACCGTTAGCCTTGTAAGCCCTGCAGTATACGTTGCTTCCTTCCTTGTAGTAAGAAGGCTTATCGCATACTACAGAGAATGATAAAGCAGGACCGCCGATATATCCGTATCCGGTGAGTGTACCGCCGCAGTTGTAGTATGAATCGCCTGCGCTGCCGCCGACGCTCTTTGTGCCGGGAGCTATAGTAGTGATAGTAGCAGGTGAGCAGCCGCCTCTCTGGTTTGTGAAGCCGAATTCGAGCTTCTTAACATTTGCAGTGCTGTCTACCCAGTATACTTTTCTCATTGTGTAACGTGCATTTGCGCTTGCTGTTGCATTTGCAGAGAGTGCGTTTACTGCGGGGAGTGCGCACATAACTGCTGCTGAAAGTGTAGCTGCGATCTTTTTAAATGTGTGTTTCATAATTATATATCCTTTGTAAAGTTTTTTGAGTAGTCGACCGCTCTGTTATTTATTATACATTTTTGTGTGTGCATTATGTGATTATTCTGTGTGATAAACGGGCGGCAGCATAGAAGTTGCTGCTCATTTTCAATAGTTATTTGTTTATTATATATAGCGATATGTATTTTTTATACCTTAGGTATATAAAAAACATATTATAATATATATTTTTGCTATTGCATTTTTGCGCTTGGCAAATAAAAAAGCCCCCTATAAGGGCGGTGCTTATATAGAAGTTGACGCGTAATTATGGGGGAAAAACCTTTCTGAGGAAAGGTTCTTTCCCCCATACCCCCTTTTCCAAAGACTTTTGGCTGGTTTTTATCAGGACAGGGCGCTTGATAATATATGCTTTTTATTATATTTAAGGCGCCCTGTCCTGATAAAAACGAAACAGAGTCCTCAGAAAAAGAATAAAGGGAAGCACTTTTCAAAAGGGCTTCCCTCTATATTATACATAAAACTGCTATATAAGCACCGCCCTTAAGGGAACTTTTATCAGTCGCTGACGTCTGTGTCAAGGGTTATGCTTACCTTGTAGTCTGGGTAAGCCTCCTGTGTTTCCGTGAGGATATGCTGATATATCTCATTAGCGTCGGGAGCGGCAAAGTCGATGATTATATCGAAATGAATGGTCTTGTGCTCCTCGTCCAGATAGAAGCCGTGTATCTGGAGCAGGTACTCATGGGACATGACGTTTCTGCGTATATCGCCGTATATCTGTGCGGCGCGGTCATTCTGTGTATTCACTGCATATACGCTTATTCCCGTAAGGATAACGCTGTGCTCAGAGAGGACTTTTTCGGTAATGCGGTGTTCCAGCTTGTCGAGCTCCGCAACGGGCATGGTGTCGGGCACCTCTATATGCACGGAGCCTATCATCAGGTCGGGACCGTAGCTGTGGAGCAGCAGGTCATAGGCGCCCTGTACCTCGGGGAAGGAGGTAACGGTCTGCTTTATCTCCTTGGAGAGGTCGCTGCTTATGCGCTTTCCGATGATGTTTGACAGCGAGTCGCCCAGCATCTCAAGTCCTGACTTTATGATGACAAGAGAGATGACAGCACCCAGCCATGCCTCTGTTCTTATATCAAATATGAGGTAGACCGCTGCTGCCACAAGGGTAGAGGCGGAGATCACCGAGTCCAGCAGGGCGTCCTTGCCCGAAGAGATCAGCGAGTCGGAGTTTACGCTCTCGCCCTTTTTCTTTACATATAGTCCCAGCAGTATCTTCACCAGTACAGCCGTTGCCACGATCACAAGAGCTGCTGCTGAGTAGTCAGGGACAGACGGGCGGATTATCTTCTTTATTGACTCCACAAGGGAGGTGACACCTGCGTAGAGGACGATGACCGCGATGAGGGTAGCGCTCAGGTTCTCTATCCTGCCGTAGCCGTAGGGGTGGTTCTTGTCGGGACGCTTGCCCGCCAGCTTGGTACCTATAATGGTTATGACCGACGAAAGTGCGTCGCTCAGGTTGTTTACGGCGTCCAGTACGATGGCGATGGAGGAGCTGAGTATGCCCACCACAGCCTTGAATGACGCGAGAAATATATTTGCCAGTATACCGATGATACTGGTACGGATTATGACCTTATCTCTGTTCAATGAAGTATGCTTCCTTTCAGTTTATCTCCCATTCAAATTCTGCGCTGTCCGTGAGCTTTATGTCGTCGGGATCTATGCTCACGGCTTTTGCCGAGGCGCGGAGGCAGTCTGTGCCCATAGCGTAGCGTGCCTCGGAGATCATGTTCATATCTGACCTGTCATAGCTTATCTTTACCAGCTTTCCGAGAGAGGCTCCCGAGGCTTCACAGAGCAGCTCTGCCTTTCTGCGGGCGTCGGCTGCGGACTGACGTATCAGCTCCTCACGGGCGGTTTCGGTATCCTTCACCGTGAACCTCACCGACAGCTGGGGAGCGGCTCCCGTTGCGGAAATACGCCCCAGCACCTCCGCAAGGCGCTGAGTGTCCAGCGGGAACTCCACGTTCATGGTATGAGCGCAGCAGTAGCCCTTGAATACGTTGTGGTAATTGCCATTCTCGTCGGGGACGGTTTCGTATTCCGTCCTTACATCGAAGGCGGAGGTCTTCAGCTCGCCCTTTTCAAAGCCGCAGCCCTCCAGCACCAGGCGCAGCTCCCAAAGGGAAGCCTCTGCCATTTCCATGGCGGCGCCGCAGTCCGTATCCCGTGACTGCATATCCAGGTCCAGGTGTATGAGGTCGGGCTTTACGGAGATACTGCTCCTGCCCCTTACGGTTATAACTGCCATATCTATCAGCCTCCTGTGGTCAGTAGCTTCCGCCCTTGACGTTTATATCCCCCTCGGTGGTGAGCACGTCTCCTGTGAGGCCGCACCAGCCGCAGGTTATGCGTTCCTCGTTGTTCCAGCAGCTCAGCTTGCCGCAGCGGCTGCACAGCACCATTGTCTTGGTCTTGCAGTAGGGACAGCCGTTATAGTCCTCGGTGTAGTCAAGGCTGCCCTTTATCTCTGTCCTGTCGAAGCCCTCGCTGGAGGCGCGGCGGGCGTCTATGGGGAAAGCCCATGTCCTGTACCAGTCGCCGTTTCTCTCCTCGGCTCTTACTCCGTATATACGTCCCGTTTCGGGGCATTTCATAAGTATAACTTCAGCTTTCATCGTTTTCAGCCTTCCTTTTCTGTTCATCGCGGTAGTCCGACGGAGAGCAGCCCTCGCTGGTGCGGAACTGGCGGACGAAGTAGTTGTATGAGGAGTAACCGCACTCCCTTGAGATCTCCGTGACGGTCATATCCGTCTGTGAGAGCAGGGTCTTGGCGTTGTCTATGCGGAACTCTATCATCTCCTCGATAATACTCTTTCCGAAGTAGGACTTGTATATCTTCTGGAGGTAGCTCTTGCTGAGATACAGGCTCTCGGCTATCTCGCTGATGTTCCAGGGGAGCTCCGGGTTCTTCATTATCCTGTTGCGGAGGAGGCAGAGCTTCTCAAACTGTGGATTTGAAGTGGGCTCTGAGATGGTGTAGGAGAATACGCGGTTCATTGTGGCTTTGTACATGGCGTCGGAGAGGTCAGCCGCAGGGCTCAGGGCAAGACTGCACTGACCCATGGTGAAGTCGATGTTGCAGTTCTCCTCGCCGCTGCTGAACTGGGTCTCCTTTATCCTGCTGCAGAGGTCGTTGTATATGCTCTCCGCGCGTCCCTGGTCGGGACTGATGACGCAGAGGGTCTGTGAAGCCCAGGCGCCGCAGATCTCCCTGCTGCTTATGCAGGAGCGGAGCTTCTTTGCAAAGGCTGCCATAATGCTGTTGGACTTCTCCTCGCCGCTCTGGTAGTATGCCTTTTTGAGACCGTGGAGCTCAAAGGTCATGCACTCGATAGTGCCGCCTGTCTGCCCGCCGAATTTCGCCGCAAACTCCTGCTCGATACCGCTCCTGTTGATGAGACCCGTTATGTGGTCATAGAGTAGAGCCTTGCTGGTGTTGAGGATAGTGCGGTTCATTATAGCCTTTATGCGCACCTGTTCAAGTGCCACATTGACGTAGTTTATCCACTTCAGATACAGCGAGCTGAAGGAGCGGGGCTCCTTTCCGAAGGAAACTGCGCAGTAGCCGAAGAAGTTATTATTATAATGAAGGGGAGAGATGAAGAAGGCGGAGGGATAGCTGCGCTCCTCGCTGTAGTCGGGAAGGAGCCTTGACGAGCTGAAATAGTCGTGGGTCTCAGCCTCACGCCAGATAGCGGACTTCGCCAGTATCACCTTCATATCGTCGCCCTCATGGAAGCTGAGCTCCTCGGCGTTTTTGTCCACCGTGGCGTCAACGTAGCTGCGGGTAAGGCATATCCTGAGCCTTCTCATCTTATGGAGCAGGTAGGTGTAGTTGTCCAGCCTGTCTGCGAAGGTGTGGATATTGTCGGCGTTGGTTATGTCAAAGAGCATATCGCCGTAGAGAAGCTGTGACTCGAAACGGCTGTTTATGCTGAGGTTTCGGAGTATGCTCCTGCGCAGACCGGGGTTCTCGTCGCAGCCGCAGCTCTCTCCGAGACGGAGCTCACCGTTCTCGTTGGGGACCTTGCTACATATCTTGCCCGTGATAATGCGGTAGAGCCTGCGCACAGCCTCGGCTCCCAGCTGGAAGTTGGGGCGGCTGTAGCTGGTTATGGAGGGGTTGGACTGATAGCCCTCTATTGAGGCGTCATAGCCCGTAATGGCTATATCTCCGGGGACGCGGAGACCTGCGTCGATGAATATCTTTGAGAGTGTGATAGCCATGACGTCGTTTCCGCAGACTATTGCCTCGGGACGGCTGAGTTCGCCGCTGAGTATGCGCTTTGCGTACCTTTTGGGAGCCTCTGTCCAGAAGTCTCCGTACTCGCACCAGTCCTTGCCTATATTTATGCCGTGGCGCTTCATAGAGTTCCTGTAGCCCTGAAGGCGCTCCTCACCGCTGAAGGTGTTCTTCGGACCTGTCAGGCAGTATATCTTCCTGTAGCCGTGAACGTTTATCAGGTGGTCGGTGATGGTCTCGAAGGCTTCCAGGTCGTCCACGGAGGTGGTCTCGAAGCTCTTGTGGTCATTGTGGTCAAGGAGCATTACGGGCTTTTCGGAACGTTTGCAGAGCCCGTCGATGTATTTGCAGACCTCCTCGTTGTGGAAGGAGTTCCTGTCATAGATTATACCGTCAATGCTTTCGGAAAAGATAAGGTCGAATATTGCCTTTTCCGCGTCCTTGTGGACGGAATGGATAGAGAAGTTGTGAAGGGGCGAGATAACCGCAACGTCGCAGTTGCCCTTGTAAGCCTGGGTGATTATGCCTCTGAGTATCTCGCACTGAAAGTCTATATGACAGTCAGCCACGATAACGCCTATAAGTATCCTGCGGCTCATTTTATCTCTCCTTTCTGCGTGATTTTTGTCGGCAGACACAGTCCACCGGTTCATCTGTGTACTATTGTATCATATATGTGAGTGGATTGCAAGATGATTTTATATATTTGTTGTGATAATTTCAAAAAATCTCCTCAAAAAGATAGTATTTTTCATTGTTTTTGTCGATATAAGGTGTATAATATATATCGTAAGGCAAACACGGATCCTTCCGGACAGCATAGGCAGCTGTCCGCCCCCCATCCGACAGCCTTTCAGGGGAATGACCGCCCTCATACATCGTGAGAATAGGCACTCACGGCGTTATTTCGGTCCCGGCTCACGGAGCCGCATATAGTGCAGGACGACATATTTTTGTTCTCTCTCTTATTTTTTATTCATTATCCCTCGGAAAAGACCTCCCCAGCGGGAGGTTTTTTTCATTTTTATTGCGAAAACTGCTAAAAACAGCCGTTTCTTGATATATTATGTATAAAATCGGAAAAATTCTCCCTGCCATTTATATTTACCGTGACAGTTGACATTTTCCTCGGAAAATGGTATGATAAAGTTATATAACTGCAGCCTGCACAAATAATCACACTGTTTTTTGTGCATACTGGCAGACAAAGGAAAGTAAATATGCTCGCAAGCCTAACTAATGTAAATAAATTCTATAACGGTAACCAGGTGCTCTGCAATGTGTCACTGTCCATAGACGAGACCGACAAGATAGGTCTCGTGGGCAAAAACGGCTGCGGAAAGTCCACACTGCTGAAGATACTCACAGGCTCTGTGGAGCCCGACCGCTTCACCGAGAAGGACGGCGTCATATCCATGGCGGCAAAGACCACCGTGGGCTACCTTGAGCAGATGGGCGGACTTAATACCGAGAATACCGTCATCGAGGAGATGAGAAGCGTCTTTGAGCCCGTTCACAGGGCGATAGACCGCCTGAGAGAGATTGAGCTGGAGATAGAGAGCGGAAATAATTCCTCCGCAGACGAGTATCAGCGGCTCTCCTCCTGGATAGAAGCCAACGACGGCTACAATACTGACGTGAAGATCAGAATGGTCCTCAACGGCATGGGCTTTTCCGGTGAGGAGCTGGAGCGTACCGTATCCGGCTTCAGCGGCGGCGAAAAGACCCGCCTCTCCATTGCAAGGCTGCTCCTTGAGGAACCTAACCTCCTCATACTGGACGAGCCTACCAACCACCTGGACTTCAAGACCATCATGTGGCTTGAGGACTACCTCCGCTCCTACAGGGGCGCCGTCCTCATAGTCTCCCATGACAGATACTTCCTCGACAGGCTCTGCACCTCTATCTGCGAGATAGAGAGGGGAGTGCTGACGCGGTATAAGGGCAACTACACCGCCTTCGTCCGTCAGAGAGAGGAGAGCGATGCGCGGCGCGAGAAGGAGTATGAGCTCCAGCAGAAGCAGATAGCCCAGCTTGAGGACTATGTTGCGAAAAACCTGGTCCGCGCCTCAACTACCAAAATGGCTCAGAGCCGCAGAAAGCAGCTTGAGAAAATGGAGCGCATTGAGCGCCCCGTTCATGATACAAAAAATGCGAAGATACGCTTCACATACGCAGTTGAGCCACCTATCGACGTTCTTAAAGTCAAGGGCGTGGACATCTCCGTGGGAGAGGGCGGCTCAAGAAAGACCCTTGTGGACAATATCGACTTCGAGGTCCGCAGAGGGGAAAAGGTGGGTGTCATCGGTGACAACGGCATCGGCAAATCCACCCTGCTGCGCATAATACAGGAGCAGCTCCCCCATAAGGGACTGGTCCGCTGGAACAGCAATATCAAGATCTCCTACTTCGAGCAGGAGAGCACCAACCTCAACAAGGAGCTTACCGTTATGGAGGAGCTCCACAGCCGCTATCCCTCAATGTCCGACCTTGAGGTGCGAAGCCTTCTGGCGCAGGTGCGCCTTATCGGCGAGAACGTCTTCAAGGAGACGGGAGTCATCAGCGGCGGCGAGCGTGCCAAGCTCTGCTTCGCTATCATGATGCAGGAGCACGGCAACGTCCTCATTCTTGACGAGCCCACCAACCACCTCGACCTCAGCTCTAAAGAGGCTATCGAGGAGGCTCTGGCTGAATATACGGGTACGGTCATCTTCGTGAGCCATGACCGCTATCTGCTCAGTAAAATTGCCGACAGGCTTATAGAGCTCACTGACGGAACTTACAGACTTCATAATTACGGCTTTGAAAAATACCTCGACGTCCTCCGTGAGGAGCAGGCTGCCGAGAAACGGACAATAGACGCCGAAAAACAGCAGAAGGCTGCGGAAGCAGCAAAGGAAAAAACTGCTAAGAATTATCGCAGCAAGCAGCAGAGAAGTGCCGACGCTGCGAGAAAAAATGAAATGAGACGCCTTGAAAAGGAAATCGACGACCTTCAGGCGCAGATAGACTCCCTTACCGAGGAGATCGGCAGGGAGGAGGTCTACAGCGACTATGAGCTGATGAACCAAAAATGCGCCGAGATCGAAGAGCTTAAACAGAGGATCGATGAGGATTTCGAGCTTCTTATTGAGCTTGACCAGTGAAAAGGAGTAATTTATGAAAATGAAAACGCTTATGAGCTTTGCCGCTTCTGCGGCTGTCGCCCTTTCTTCAGCAGGCATCACCGCATACGGTGAAGCTTCACTGTTCATGATAGGCGACATAGACGGCAACGGAGTTGTCGATGCTATCGACGCTTCATCTGTGCTTGCTGCATACGCGTGTACATCAGCAGGAAAGGAATCGCCCCTGTATTCATATCAGCTTTCGGCTGCCGACCTTAACGGCGACACCCATGTTGACGCAGTGGACGCTTCACTCATACTCTCATATTATGCCTGGGCTGCTACCAGCGACGAGGGTGCTATCATGACCGACTTCCTTGAGAAGAACGGCTTCAAACAGCGTGAGACCGAGGAGGAAAGAGAGCAGAAGGTCAAGGAGCAGGGCGGAGAGACTGCCGCTGCTGCGGAGGAAGTTCCTCCCCTTGAATTCGGCAATTTTGAGTACTCTATCCCCCGTATCGACAGCGAGTATGCTGAGTGGTTCTGGGTGGGCGACTCACGTACCGTTGGTATGGCAAGAGGTATCGACATCGACTATATCGGCAAGGTGGGAGCTACCATAAGCTTCTTCAGGAACAATGCCGAGTCCATCTACCAGATACGCGATAAGACGGTCATCATTAACCTGGGCGTAAACGACCTGGACAGCACCGCTTACCTCAATCTCTATAACAGTATGCCCGACGAGTTCCTCGACAACAACAAGGTCATCGTAATGGCTGTAAATCCCTGCGACGGCAGCTATCAGTACCTCAACAGCAGGATAGAGCAGTTCAACAGCAATATGAGCGCAGGTCTCGACAGCAGGATAACCTTCCTTGATTCCTATACATTCCTTATGTGGAACGGCTTCTCAACTGTTGACGGTCTCCACTATACTGACGGGACTTACGTCGATATATACAATTTTGTCTTTGACAGCCTTCATGCAGAATAAGGTAAAAATCTGAATTATTTGAAATACCTATTGCATTGAAGCTGAAAATATGATATAATATCAGAAAGTACTATGCGGCGGAGTGCCGTACATTCCTATGGAGGGTAAAAAAATGAAACACATCAAGACTATCAATAAGGCTAATCTCAAGGAATCTGCTCAGAAGGGCGGTTGCGGCAAGTGCCAGGCTTCATGTCAGTCTGCTTGCAAGACCTCTTGCACAGTTGCTAACCAGAAGTGCGAGAGATAAGCTCTTAACACTGAAAACACGGTGGAGGCAGTATGAAAATGCTGCCTCATATTTTTTGAATTGAGGAGAATAGCTTCTTTTTAACGATAACGGTTCAATTGTCGGGGAGTGATAACGATGAGAATAATAACCTCAGAATTATTAGAAATGACATATAATGAGCTATGCAATTACTATATAAAGAAATACGGGAACGTTAAATATGACTATTTTTCTACTCCAGAGTGTAAATCAGTACAGAAAAAGAATTCCCGTACAAAAGAAGGTTTAGAGATTCATCATATTGATGAAAATAGACATCCGCTTTTATCGGCTGGGTGGGCAAAGGATATGCCTTTTGAATGTCAGAAAGCTGATAGACTTGTCTATGTTAATGCTTTAGAGCATCTTCTTTTACATATTAAGATTTATAAAGAAGAATGTGGAAAAAGCGCTGTTACAGGAAAGCAAGCGATACTTGGACACCCCGGTGTATACTATCTTTCTCAAAGAATAAATGATTATTTTGAGCCGGATTGTCAGCCTAAAGGGTGGCATGAAAATATGGCTAAAGTAATAAGTGAAAACTATGAAGATTATATAAATGTTCTGTTTTATCATTTAGATAGGTTTACTGCTTATAATAAAAAAAGGAAAGAACTATTAAGTGAAATAGATTATATCTCTAAAAGAAGTAATGGCGATATTGATAGGAAACTTAATAATAAATTAATAAAAAGGTATTATAATTTTTTGCCTTATACAATTGGCGATAAGGTGGTTCATGATAAATTTGGCATCGGCATGATTTACTTTATTAGAGAAGTATCTGGTCATACCATATTAAAAATCAAGTTTGATGAATATGGAAATAAAGAAATATTAGAATCTTATGATAACATGAAAAGAATAGATTATAAAAAGAGTAGATCGTAAAACGATCATAAATGGAGGATTTTCAATGATACATAAGTACAAGCTTAACGGACTGAACATAGTTCTCGATGTGAACAGCGGCGGCGTTCATATCGTTGACGAGCTCACATACGACCTTCTGGACAATGTTGAGCCCCCCTTCGAGGCTGAATGTCCTCAGAATGTGGTGGACAAGCTCTCAAAGGCTTATCCCGAGGAGGACATACGCGACTGCTATGCCGAGATAGTGGAGCTGTATAACGATAAGATACTCTTCTCAGAGGACGATTACGAGAAGTATGCAAAGTATTCCGTAGCTTCTCCCGTAAAGGCTATGTGCCTCAATATCGCCCATGACTGCCAGCTCAGATGCAAGTACTGCTTTGCGTCCACAGGCGACTTCGGCAAGGGCAGAAAGCTCATGTCCTTCGAGACAGGCAAGCACGCTATCGACTTCCTGCTGGAAAATTCCGGCGACCGTCCCAATCTGGAGCTTGACTTCTTCGGCGGCGAGCCCCTTATGAACTTCGGCGTGGTAAAGAAGGTAGTTGAGTACGCAAGGAGCCGTGAAAAGGAATACAACAAGAAATTCCGCTTCACTATCACCACTAACGGTCTCCTTCTGGACGACGAGAAGATAGACTTCATCAACCGCGAGATGTCAAACGTAGTCCTCTCTATCGACGGACGCAAGGAGGTAAACGATTACTTCCGCGTGCTCCCCAACGGTCAGGGATGCTATGATATTATCCTTCCAAAGTACAAGAAGCTGGTGGAGGGCAGAGGTGATAAGGAGTACTATGTAAGAGGTACCTTCACCAACAAGAACCTGGACTTCTCCAAGGACGTTTTCGCCCTCAATGAGGCAGGCTTCGACCAGATCTCCGTTGAGCCCGTTGTAGGCGATGATGATATTTACGCACTTACCGAAAAGGACCTTCCTGCGGTATTTGCCGAGTATAAAAAGCTTGCGCTCCGGCTGCTGGAGAACGAGAAGAAGGGCAAGAAGTTCAACTTCTTCCACTTCATGCTGGATCTGGATCAGGGTCCCTGCGCCATCAAGCGTCTGAGAGGCTGCGGCTGCGGAAATGACTATGTAGCCATTACTCCCGACGGAGACATCTTCCCCTGTCACCAGTTCGTAGGCATTGACGAGTACAAGATGGGCAACATCGACGAGGGCACCTTCAATCAGGAGATGAAGGCAGACTTCGCAAGGGCTCACGTTTACTCAAAGCCAGACTGCCGCGATTGCTGGGCGAAGTTCTATTGCAGCGGCGGCTGCAACGCCAATAACTACCAGTATATGGGCGATATAAGAACTGCTCACAAGATCTCATGTCAGCTGGAAAAGAAGCGTCTTGAGTGCGCTATCATGATGAAGGCTGTTAAAATGGCTGAAACTGCCGAATAACTCTGAAAAAAGGGGCAATGCCCCTTTTTTAATGCGTAATTCATAATGCGTAATGCGTAATTATGGCGAGGGCAGCGTTCCCTGCAAGGCTTGCATTTTTGTATAGTTTATGTTATAATAGTGCATATAGTTACTGTAACAGGGAAGGGGGAAAGCTTGTGAAGATCAACCGTATACAGCTGAATTGCCGACGCGATACCGCTTTCGGCGGCGAGCTGGGCGCAGACCCCGTTTTCCTGCTGCTCAGGACTCCTATCATGTATGAAGAGGGCGGTGAGCAGCGCCGCACCGAGGGCGTTTCGGCTGCCCTTCTCACCAGCGGCTATAAGCAGAGCTTCCGCCCGCTCAAGGGCAAGTCCATCCGCTATGACCTTGTCAGCTTCAGGACCTCTGCCGCCGACAGACAGTACATCGCCTCAATGAACCTGCCTCAGGATACGCCTATCGAGCTGGGGGACGACTTCGTCATCGCAGGTGCCCTCCGCTCCATGCAGTCACAGTCCATGCACAGGGGCAGGCATTTCAGCGAGTTCATGGAGCTCTCAATGCGTATCATCTTCATCGCCCTCAGCGAGATAAACGATAACGCCCCCGCCTCTCTTGGGGAGACCATACCGCGCTATGATGAGCTGAGAAAGCTGAGACAGGCTATATACGACGATCCCGTCAGCAGCTGGTCCATCGACGAGATGTGCGACGAGATGCGCATAAGCAGGACCTACTTCCACAGGCTGTGGTTCGCAGCCTTCGGCGTTACCTGCCGCCAGGACGTCATCGAGAGCAGACTCCTCAGAGCGGCTGAGCTGCTGAAAAATACGGATAAGTCCGTATATGAGATAGCTGTGGACTGCGGCTACGACAGCGAGTCCTACTTCATGAGGCAGTTCAAAAAGCACAAAAACTGCACTCCATCCGAGTTCCGGAGAAGGGCTTTATCGGGGGAAGAACAGTAGACATTTGTGGACATTTGGATTTCCTTAGTACACTATGCGCAAATTATATGAAATTATTAGTGCAAAAAATCAAAAAAACTCTTTACAATTACAAAAATTTGTGATATAATACTGAGTATGAGCAATTTATGATATATTGACGCTTGGGGAGCAATTTTTGGAGAGATCCCGCGGCTTAGCGCGGATTGCATACGCAGACAGTACGCTGTTACCCTCTTTCTCAGCAGCTGACTGTTACGATTTAACCGAATATTCTTTAAGGAGCGATTTCATTTTATGGCTAACGGAGATAAGCGCAGAAACCGCAAGAGAGACCGTGTATCAAAGCGCTACAAGGTAAGATACGACAGACTCGTTGCGGTGGTACTGGTACTTGTTGTCCTCCTGGTTGTACTCGGCTCTTGCTGTAAGAGCTGTTCAAAGAAGGACAATGGAAAAACCTCCGGTAAACAGGCACAGACAACTATCACTGACAATACGCAGCAGTCCTCTATCGTGGATAACCTCACATCCAACGGAGAGACAAGCTCGCTTATAACAGGTACTCCCGGCGATCAGAAGCCCTCGGAGTCACAGTATACAACAGAAGTACACAAGGCAGACGATGTGAACAGAGGAAACCTCATCCTCGTAAACTCAGCCCATGAGTACAAATTCATCGAAGGCGACACCGAATTGGAAGTCATCTACTATAACCACGACGATACACATTATCATGTAAGCGATCTGGTAACAAAGCTGGATACAGAGGCTCTGGATCACCTCAATCAGCTCATGGACGGCTTCTATGATGCAGAGACAAATTCAGACATCTATGTTATCGGCGCATATCGTACTGCCGAGGAGCAGGACGAAAAGTATAACTACGGCAATTCCCAGTTCCAGGGCGGCTATTCCGACTATCATACGGGCAGAAGCTTCGATCTGGGTATCTTCCCCACAGACGGTTCAAGCTCGGGATATTATATGCCTACGGGCGTTTACGGCTGGATCGACGAGCACGCCGCAGAGTACGGCTTCGTTGTCCGCTTCCCAGAGGGTAAGGACTCCGTAACAGGGGAGCGTCAGAGAGACTATACATACAGGTATGTGGGAGTTCCCCATGCAGTTTATATGAAGCAGAATAAACTCTGCCTCGAGGAGTATATCGACAAGATCAAGGAGCATACTAACGAAAGCCCCCTTGAGGTCACGGTCGGCAATAAGCTTTACCAGATATACTACGCAGCAGCCAACGCTACGGGTGATACAGAGGTGCCCGTTCCCTCCAACAAGACCTATACGGTATCGGGAAATAACGTTGACGGCTTCATCATTACCGTAAGCATGAATTAAAGCTGAATGTCCCCCGTTTTCGGGGGACATATTTTGATTATGACACGATGTGCCGCAGGTGCGGCAAAAGCCTTTTGGCGCAGAAGAAACGGAGAAAAATGTGAAAAAGAAAAAAATACTCGCTCTTGCAGCCTGTGCCCTTGTGGCAGCAGGCTCCCTCGGAAGCTGCGGAGGGGGAGACAAAAAGGGCGGCGGCGAAGGTCATATGTACGGAGCTGCTCTGGCAAGAAATCCTCAGAGTCTTGACCCGCAGTTCGCCAACGATCCTTCCTCGGCAACTGTAATAAAGAATATGTACAGCGGTCTCATGATGAAGGATCAGGACGGAAGCATAGTCTGCTGCAATGCCTCGGACTATAATGTGTCCGCAGACGGCTGTGTCTATACTTTCAATCTGAGAGAGGACAACTACTGGTTTTTTGATGAGAATGATGACGATGTCATCGACGAGGAGGAGTGCTTTCCCGTTACCGCCGATGACTACGTTTTCGCCTTCAGACGTCTCCTTGACCCGAAGATGCACTCGCCCTTCTCAAGGTACTTCATGTGCCTGAAAAACAGCAAAAGGATAGCCGAGGGAAGCTACCGCGCTGACAGCCTCGGCGTTGAGGCTGTGGACAGCTATACTATTCAGTTCACTCTGGACTACCCCTGTGCGGAGTTCCTGGGACTTCTGACCTCGCCTGCCGCATTCCCATGCAACGAGGAGTTTTTTAACTCCACCAAGGGCAGATACGGTCTTGATGACAGGTCGGTAATGTCCAACGGTCCATTTTACGTCCGCCAGTGGTTCTATGACCCCTACGGCAGCAACAATATCCTCTATATGCGCAGGAACGACAAGAACCTCCATGAGGGATACGAGGTGCTGCCTACCTTTGTAAGCTTCTCCGTTCTGGACAGCGAGGCTGAGGTGAAGCAGGCTTTCAAGGACGACGAGACGGAGTGCTTCTCCACTATGAAAGTGGGAGGCTATAATCCCAAGAAGTACAACATCAAGGGTCAGAAGGCAATGACCCTGGGTATGATATTCAACCCCGAGGACAGGCTCTATTCAAACGCCGCTCTCCGTAAGGCTGTTGCCCTTGCGGTGAACAGGGAGGCTCTTGACAAGGAGCTGGACAGCGACCTTAAAGCAGCATACGGCATAATCCCGCCCGCTGTGGATATTGCAGGCAGAAGCTACCGAGAGCTTGCTTCTGACAAGCAGTTCGACGTGTATGACTCTCAGCAGGCGGCCGAGCTTGTGGAGCAGGCTAAGACTGAACTGAAGGTCAGCTCCATCGACAGCGTAAAGATAATAGTGGACTCAGGTACAGTGGACTCCCGTTATCTCCACATACTCTCACAGAGCTGGCAGGACAGCCTGGGTATTTATATCGGCATAGAGGACCTTACCTCAAAGGAGTTCCGCGAGAGGATAGAAAGCGGCGACTACAGCATTGCCCTGTATCCTGTGAAGGGCGACTTCAACAGCGGACTTGCCGTTCTTGAGAAGTTCACTGAGGTGGACTGCCTTAAAAATGCGGCAGGGGGCATTGACAGCTCTGAGACTGTCATGAAGTGCTCTACGGTTAATGAGCTTGTAAACGGCTATGTTTCTGCTGAGAGGGAGATACTTCAGCAATATGGCTTCGTGCCTCTGTTCTATAAGACTTCCTATCTTGTTGCCAAGGAGGATAATGAGGATATACTCTATGACCCATTCACAGGCTCCGTGGACTACCGAATCGCAAGGAATTACAGCTGATATAAATCATAATTTTGCGGAGCAAAATTATGATTTGAGCCCTTAGCCCTTAGCATAATGTAGGGGCGGCGTTCCGCCGCCCGTCAGGGGACGCCTTCTCTTACAAGGCGTCCCCTCTCCAAAAACAGTCCACCGGACTGTTTTTGGATTCACCCCTTGCGAGGCGCCTGACGTAATAAGGGGCTCTGCCCCTTGAACCCTGCCAGAGGCGCCGCCTCTGGACTCCGCCAAAGGAACAGAGTCCCTTTGGAATCCCGTTCATGAACGCCCCAAGCACTCCCCGTGTCGAGGAGCAACTGCCCTTTCGTTGATACACGGACGTCTTAGCGCCGCCGCTCGCTCAGCGGCAAATTTTGATTTATCCTACATCCGAATAAAACACAATGCCCCTGAGCGTTTTGTGATATAATCCCCTTAAAGTAGACACACGAAAAAACAAAAGCGTGTGAAAGCTGTAAGGGGGTTATTTTATGTCAAGAGGAAGTAAGCTAACAGATGAAGAACGCATAGCGGCAGTGCAAG
>Ga0255347_1001251_pt1 | contig 42426 bp, 32 predicted proteins | sample wastewater_treat_2_FD_192479 | JGI IMG/M metagenome (GOLD analysis project Ga0255347, IMG submission 192479) | Wastewater microbial communities from Lulu Island WWTP, Vancouver, Canada - plant24 | ecosystem: Engineered > WWTP > Wastewater > Unclassified | place: Canada: Vancouver, British... | reverse complement strand
TCTCATATTGACTATATTTTCTACATATATTAAACTTGCAACTGCGAAAGCCGAAGTAGCTCAGTTGGTCAGAGCAACTGTTTTGTAAACAGTAGGTCGAGAGTTCGAATCTCTCCTTCGGCTCCAGTAAGCAGAGGTGGCGGAGTGGTCAAACGCATCAGACTGTAAATCTGACTCCTTCGGGATACACAGGTTCAAATCCTGTCCTCTGCACCACCCTATTGCACATATAATTAATACATGTAAAATAAATGTATTAAATTCTTTCACTTTATTATGACTATTAAAGCAAAAACCCTCCTTAAGACATATCTCTATGTTATGTCTATGATCACCTTAACTGCAGCATTATTCTCAGGAGCATACCTAGTACAGGTGGCTTTCTCATATGTCGCACCTCTTAATTTTTCATACTCTCTCTACCCAGCAAACAGATTAGAAGATATGCAAAAAATGCAAGAAGTAGAAGGTATCGAGGTCAAAGAGTGTGAACCAGAAGGAGAAGTATATACTATTGAGGGTAACCGATACTGTTGGGATGAAAGCAGAAGAAAAGAGGGACTCATAAACTCAGCAACTATTTTCATTTCAATGATTCTTCTTTTCCTCCTACATCAATTCGGAATTAGAAAGACTAAAAATATTGAAACTCCAGAGTTAATAATAAAAGGATATACTTTCATTTCTCTAATGATATACAGTGTGACAGGGGTAATTGCCATCCCGACAGCAATTTACCAGAGTGTTAACTACATAATTACAAAAGTAGGACAGTATGCCACACAGTATGCACCAGCCTACTCCATAGGATTAGTAATACTAACTTTGCCTCTTTGGTACATATTCTTTAAGAAGATGGTTGCTCTAAAGGATTAAATTAATTTAGAGTATGTAGTATAATTCTCGAATTGCTGGATTAGCTCAGTTGGTTAGAGCACATTCATGGTAAGAATGAGGTCCTGAGTTCGATTCTCAGATCCAGCTTTGTCCCATAGTTTTTACAAATCTCATTAAATATAATATAATTCAAACTGTTTCTCTTTTAAATTATTACATTTTTAAAATGTCACTAAGAGTACAATCATACGAAGGAGGAGTACAAGTAAATTTCAATGAAGAACTCCTTGATGTAACAAATAATCTAGAAAATTTCAGTAAAGATATAAACTCTATGCTAGATGAATTTAATCTAAAGGATGAAGTCAAAGAGCAAGTTGAGATAAAAAGCTGTTATACAGGTTCTCCAAGAGGCCCAATTGTAGATATAAAACCAGATGATATAGATCCTGAGAATATCAGATCTATATCTGTATATAAAAATAGTAGATACCTAACCTTAATGTATGATATTAGAAATAATATGGTTACAGGTGTAGGAGAGCATAATTTTCCAAAAGCATACTCTGGATGTGTGAATGACTGGCTTCCTTATTCAATAATGGAAGGGTTAAGGAATGCACAAAAAAGAAACACTTTAAGATGGATGAGAGAGAGATAATTCTATCGATCTAGGCGAGCAGTCTCAGAGTCTAAATATTCTGGGAGAATAGAAACTTTTGAGCCATCAATTACACCAAGTAATTCTAGAACTTGTGTTCCATCTGGCTCTATAAAAGCTTTGAAAAGAATACTATGTATCCACCCCATTCCTGCCCCAGAAAACCCAGAAGGTTTTATTATAAAACCTTCTGGAGTAGATCCCATCAATCTCGGATTACCATCCGAATCAATATATACCTCTGGTGGAAGTACAGATCTGGGGAATGATGTACCTATCGCAGTAATTATTCCATAACTAGCCTTGCCCATATCTCTTGAATCTATATAAATTTTATTCCCACCTTTCAAAGGTTCTAAATATGGTGAAGCTTCAAAGCTTTTTCCAAAATCTTTATCCTCCAACCAGTATATTCCAAGCATTTTACCTACCCTATCATCTTCATAATCGAAAAGAAAGGTCATTTCATCAAAATAACCACCTGTTCTTACTTCAATTTCATTCCCTGCAATATTAATTTTGTTAATAACATTTTCATAATAATTCCCATATTTATCTTTAGCCCCTTTTTCTCCAACAACTTCATAAGGAACCGAGGGACTCTCTATCAAAACTTGTCCCTCAGATTCAACCGCTTCCCTTAAAAAATCTAGGTAGCGAGGATCCTCGGGAGGAATAATTTCACTGTCCGACTCTCCATCCTCTGAACTTTTTGTATGTATAATATTCTTAGTATCATTTATAGAAAAGTCTGTTGAAAGAATATTCTCTGATTTTACTTCTTCAATCGATGGATTGTTCAACACTTCGGAAGAAATAGTGTCAGATACTGGAGGGATATTGGCTTGCCTATCTATATAATCTGTTCTTGCAGAGACTTCATCATTATTCGCTAATGCACCCCCTATAGCACCGGCTACTGCCGCACCAGCCATCAAAACTCTACCAGAAATATGCTTATCACTATTTCGTGCATCTGATTCATTATCAGGAATAATATCTTTAACATCCTCTGCCATATCTTTGTATCTAATATTACTCATTCCATAATACACGAATATACAAATTTTTCAAAATACTAAAGTATTTGACCTATACAATCATTTCCAATATAATACGTAGTATTTTCCCATTATTCTAAATTTGATTCCCGAAAAATATGGCTAAAGTAAAGAAAGATATCATAGCTTTTAAATGCGAAACTTGTGGAATGAAAAATTACACTATATTTAAAAGCAAGAGTTTAAAAGAGAAGATCGAGAAAACTAAATACTGTCCTACATGTCAAGCACATACGGTGCATAAGGAGATAAAAGTAAAACAGTAGCTCTTTTACCAATTTAGGGCCCATAGTTTCAATTGGTAAAACAGCGGTCTCCAAAACCGTAGTTCTCCGTTCGAGTCGGAGTGGGCCTGCCAATATATATAATTACTAAAATGAAATTAAAGAATATATTAACAGAATTAAAAAGTAGTAAATGGCCAACTAAGGTGGAAATTGTTCAATTAACGATATATACACTCATTCTTTGTGCTATAATTGCAGCCATTATGGTTGGTTTAGACCTGATTCTCTTCAAATTAAGAGACTGGTTTCTTAATGTTTAATTAAAGAAATATGACAGAAGAAAAAACAAAAGTAAAAAAGAGTACAAAAAAGAGCAATCCAAATGCAAAATGGTATGTACTAAATATAAGGACTGGATATGAGAATAGTATTCAGAAAGAGATAAAGCAAAGAGCAGAAGCTACAGGAATGGAAGATAAGATTGTAGATATATTAGTTCCTGTCCAGAAGAAAATTTTTGTAAAAAAAGGAAAGCAAGATGTTAAGGAAGAGAAGATATTTCCTGGATATATTTTGATTAAGATGGAATTAGATAATAAGACTTGGGATATAGTCACAAATACAGAGGGTGTTAGAGGTTTTGTGAAAACAGATAAATATCCAAAGCCATTGGCAGAATCTGAAGTAACAGCAATTACAAAATTCATGGAAGTAGAACAGCCATCATATAAGACATCTTTCAGTGTTGGAGAAGCAGTCAAGATTACAGATGGTGCATTTGCAGATTTCATTGGTAGCGTCAAAGAAATAGATACCACCAAGGGTAAGATAAAAGTCCTCATCTCATTCCTTGGGAGAGAAGCTCCTGTTGATTTGGATCTTTCTCAGGTTGAGAAACTTTAACTAATTATTTGATATTTATTAATATGGCAAAAGAGATAAAAAAAGTTATAAAAATAACTATACCTGCAGGACAGGCTACAATGGCACCTCCCATAGGTCCTACCCTAGCCCCTTACGGTATTAATACACAGGATTTCTGTTCTCAATTTAATGAGAAGACTAGAGAAAGTAATGGGATTTTAACACCAGTAATATTAACTATCTATGAAGATAGAACTTTTGATTTTATTCTCAAAACTCCCCCTACTTCAGAATTAATAAGGAGAGAGTTAAAGATAAAAAAGGGTTCTGATAAGCCAAATTTAAATAAAGTTGGAAAGCTTTCAAAAGAGCAAGTAAAAAGAATTATTGAAGTTAAGATGCCAGATTTAAACACTTCTGATTATGACCAAGCAGCAAAGATTGTTGCAGGGACAGCAAAACAAATGGGTGTTGATGTTGAGATTTAATTAATAATTGAAATAATTGATCAAATATTATTATGAAAAGAGGAAAAAACTATAAAAAAGTGACACAAAATTTAGACAGGTCAAAAACATATTCTTTAGAAGAGGCAATTAAAAAAGTTAAATCTCTCTCCTATTCTAAATTTACGGGGACTTTGGAACTACATATTGCCACAGTAATTTCAAAAGATAAAGATCCTAAATCTATAAAGGGTAGTGTTTCTTTACCCCATTCTACAGAGAGTAAAAGTGTTAAAGTTGCCGTTTTTACTACACCTGATAGGGATAAAGAAGCAACAGAGGCAGGAGCAGATATAGTTGGCTTGGAAAAATTAATGAAGGATGTTAAAGATGGGAAAATAGAGTTTGATGTAGCAATAGCTACACCTTCAGTAATGTCTAAGATTGCAGTACTGGGTAAAGAGCTTGGACCTAAGGGTCTTATGCCTAATCCTAAGGTAGGAACAGTTACAGAGGATATAGTCTCTGTAATTAAGGAGTACAAGAAGGGTAAACAGACATTTGCTTGTGATGCTTCTGGTGTAATACATATGAATGTTGGGAAATTGGATATGGATGATGAAAAATTAATAGAGAATGTCCATACTGCTGTATCAGCGATAGAAGTAGCTGTAGGAAAGGGATATATACAAGCTTTTAGAAAATTTCATTTGGCACCAACTATGGGGCCTGCTCTTAAAGTTTCCTATTCTAAACCAGAATAGAATCCTCGCATATCATCCTCTCTTGACCAACCCCTACTACACTGCTATAATTCCTCCTAGTATTAACCTAAGAAACAAGGTATTCAAATAAATCCTTGCGAGGTAATATACACATTCAAATTTTTTAAAACATAATAACATGGCAAAAACTCGTACACAAAAGACAGAGTTATTAGACAAGTATAAAGATATTCTTAAAAATAAAGTAGGATACTTTTTAGTAAACTCTGATAAAACAGATACTCACACTGTATCTGATCTAAAAATGCAACTTAAAGATGTAAATGCTGATTATACAGTAGTTAAGAACAGTATCTTCAAAGTAGCACTACAAGAAACAGAACAACCATTACAAACACAAGAATTAGATGGGCCAACAGCAATAATATATTTTGATGAAGACCCTACAGCTCCTGCAAAGTTAATTAAAAAAACACAGAAAGATACAGAATTACTAAATACAAAAGGTGGAGTATATGAAGGAGAATTTCTTTCTGAAGAAAAAGTTATGCAATTGGCAGACATTCCTTCTAGAGAAGTGCTACTTGGACAATTAGTTGGAACTATGAGTGCACCATTAACTGGATTTATGAATGCAGTAACTGGAAATGTAAGGGGATTAACTATGGTTCTTAAGGGCATATCTGAAAAGAGTGCTTAATTAGACGAAATTACTTAATTTAATACAAATACTAAAATGGCAGAAGAGACAAAAACATTACCAGAGCTTTCCGCAAACGGTACAAAAGTTCTCGAAATAGTCGAGAAAATGTCTGTCTTGGAGCTTGCCGACCTTGTTAAGGTAATGGAGGACAAATTTGGAGTAAGTGCAGCAGCACCTGTTGCTATGGCAGCACCTGCAGCTGAGGCAGCTCCTGCTGAAGAAGAGAAATCTGTCTTCAACATTGTTCTTAAAGATGCCGGAGCTAACAAGATTGGTGTCATCAAGGTTGTGAGAAGTCTTACAGAATTAGGACTTAAAGAGGCTAAAGACCTTGTAGACGGTGCTCCTCAGACTGTAAAAGAGTCTGTAGCAAAAGAAGAAGCAGAAGCAATCAAAAAGCAGTTTGAAGAAGCTGGTGCAACTGTAGAATTAGAATAATTCTTAACTACATTCTTGTACAAAAAGACCACTTACCGTGGTCTTTTTCTTTTTTCCAGGTAAGACCTAGGTCAGACCTCAAACTCTTTAAAAATATGGCTTACATGGTTAAAGTATTCAAATAAATAGGAGGTCTATATAAGACTAGACCTCAGATTGGCAATTTTATATCTGTATTTCAAAGATTTTTTTAGAAACTAAACTTCAAGCTTAGATCTGGCCTGCTTAAGGAAAAAGCAGTATAATACTGTTGGAATCTGCCTTTAAAATAAATTGTCAGCTGTTGACCTATTATGCAATTTTCTTCTTTTACTGATTGGATTTTAGAGAACGGAATTTCTAGCCAAACTCTAGAGTTGTTGGTAGCAATTACCCTACTCGCAACTATTGTAAGTATTGCTAGATATATATTTGGCTCTAAAACATATGGAATATATGCACCTGTGATATTAGCAATTGCATATTCATACACAGGCCTTAAATATGGCCTATCTGTAACTGTTATTGTGATCTTAACAACCCTACTCTCTTATTCAATATTAAAGAGAGTCAGAATGCACTATATTACAAGAATCGCAATAAACTACTGTATGCTTTCAATATCTTTGGTAATTTTCTTTTTAATTATAGATCAATATGGCTTAGGATTAGAAAATATGTCTCAAATTCCTCCACTCGCCTTTATTTCAATTGCCACACTATCGGATTTCTTCATAAAGCAGTATGTGCAAAAATCATTTAAAACATCTTTAACAATACTTTTAAGTACACTCATTGTTTCAACTATAGGATGGTATGTAATAACGAGAAACCATATATCTGGATATATCATAAACAATTTGTGGATCGTTCCTGTATTAATAATTATTAATATATTCATAGGACAGTTTAAAGGATTGAGAATCAAAGACTACTTCAGATTTAAATCGATAACAAAAGAAAATGTTGTTAAATAAGAAATATAACGATATCTTAGGTTTAAACAGGAGGAATCAGGAATATGTCCGTCCCTTTAACTCTCCTTCTGCAAAAGCCATTGCGGATAACAAGATACTTACGAAGAAAATACTTGCTAAAGAAGGTATTAAAACTCCAGAGGTTTACAAATTAATAAGAAGTAAGAAACAGTTAAAGTTTCTTGATTGGGAATCACTCCCAAAAAGCTTTGTGGTTAAACCAAATAAGGGGACAGGTGGAAATGGAATTATAGTTTTTTATGGGAAGAAGAAAGGGGAAACGGCATGGATTAGACCTAGTGGGGAAGTTATGAATAAAAGGGACATCATTTTACACATAGAAAATATTCTTGAGGGAAGATTTTCTATGGGTTCCAAAAGTGATATTGCAATCATAGAGGAGAGGGTAAAAACTGATCCACTTTTAAAACAGTATTCATACAGGGGTGTCCCAGATATTAGAGTTATATGTTTTAATAATGTTCCAATAATGGCAATGACTAGGCTCCCAACAAAAAGATCAAATGGTACTGCTAATCTTCATTCAGGAGCAATTTGTACTGGTATAGATATCAGTACTGGAATAACCACCTATTCTATGCAAATGAATGTTGCATCTCTATTAAGCGATACATATGAAGATATTGAAACTACAACAGATCTTAAAGAAAATAAAAAACTAAGTGGTATCCAAATACCGAATTGGGATGAAATATTAAGAATAGCTTTAATTTGTCAGAAATCAAGTAAATTGGGATATATTGGTGTAGATATTGCACTTGATAGAGATAAAGGGCCTGTTGTATTTGAATTGAATTCTAGACCCGGATTAGGTATACAGGTTGCAAATAAAACAGGTCTTAGAGCAAGGCTTGAAAGAGTAAAAGGATTAGAAATAAAAAGTATAAAGCATGGGATAAGGGTAGCTAAAAATCTTTTTGGTGGGGAGGTAGAGGAAAGTATAGAGGCAATAAGTGGAAGAAAAGTTGTTAATATAACTGAAAAGATATTACTATTCCATGATGATGGGAAGGACCCTGCTAAATCAGATAAGGAGATAGTGACAGCTTTCATAGATACTGGGATATTAACATCTCGACTATCAAGAAGTTTGGCTAGTAGAATAGGATTTTTAGAATCCATAAAGCATTTCAAATCTTTAGAAATACCCGATAGTTTCCCTACTCTACAAGAGGCACAGGAGTATATAGATAAAAACTCCGCAAAACTACTCGAGGGAACAAAAATACGAAGAATTGCGAAGGTAGTAGATGAACAAGTAATTAATATCGAACCTGTAGTAGAGGCTCGTATTAAAATTTCTGGAGAAATTAGAAGTGTAGAGATGGTAATAACTGAAGATACAACACATCCTGTAGTTATTGGAAGAAATGATCTTAAAGGATACTTAATAGATACAAGTAAAACATTTAAGTAGAAATGAAAACATATCAAGAATATTTAAAAGAAGCAGGGAATGTTCATTTAGCATACTATTTAGAAGCTGCAGATGAATTAGGAATAGATTATGAAGTTCTTGTTAGAAGTTTGCTTGCAAAATTCGAATACAGAAAAAAACATTGGTATATCATAAATACAGTGACACCACTCACTACATCAACAAGTACGACAATTTGTAAAAGAAAGTATCTGACTAATCTTGTTTTGAAAGATAAAGATCTTCCAGTACCAATACAGGAGGATCTTGCTTCTCCATTAGATGCTATAAAATTCTTTGCAAAATACAAAGATATTGTAATTAAACCAACTCAACAATTAGGAGGGATAGGTGTTACTATCCTGCCTCAAACTGAAGAGCAGGTACTGAAAGCATATGAGTATGCATTGAAGGAATCTCAATCAAAAACTAAAAACAAAGTTATAGCTGAAGAGTTTATACATGGAGAAAATTATAGATTCCTAGTATTGGGAGATAAAGTTATAGGAATCGTGAGAAGAAAAGCAGCTTATATTATTGGTAATAGTAAAAACACTATAAGAGAATTAATTACATTAAAAAACGAAGAAAGGAAGAATACCCTTCTAAAGCCAATTCTTCTTGATAATGAAATAGTATTAAAATTACAAAGAGCGAATTTAAATTTAGAATCTATTCCAAAGGAAGGAGAAGAAATAATTTTGAGATATAACTGTAATCTTACTACTGGAGGGTCTACAGAAGAATGTATGAAGGAAGTTCATGACTATTACAAACAAATAGCCATAAAAGCAGTAAAGACCGTAGGAGCCGAATATGGCGGTGTTGATATAATTGCAGAGAATATCTCAAAACCTGCGAAATTAGCTATTAATGAAATTAATTACAATCCTGGGTTAAGGCTGCACTATAAGGTAAATAAGGGAGAAATAGTAAGAGTAGCAATTCCAATAATGGAATACATCAAAGAAAAATATATAAATTTAGCCCCATAGACATGAGTAATATAAAAGTACTACAAGGCCTTAATCTAGAATCAGACACATCAATAGTAAAAGTAAAAATAAAAGAGAATGATTCTGTAATAAAATTGCTTGATTTAATAAAAAGTTTTCACCCAATCTTTATTAAATCATATACATTTACTGATGATTCACTATCAATAGAATCTAAACTACCATTCCTTTGGAGAGAACTAGTCAGTACTCTTCTAGACCTTTCTGTAGATAAAATAACATATGAAGAAGCTAAAGAATACTCTTTAAATGAAGTAATAAAACAAAGAATTAGTTCAATGTCTACCATTCCCATACTAAATTCTGCCCAAAGAAAGGGATATGAAATTACACCCACCCTACTGATAGATGAAAGAGTACCTTATACAAAAACTTATAACAGACACTACACAATAGGGGCTGGGAAAGGGTCAGAGATTGTATATTCAATATCCTCAAGTAGAGATTCTAAAATTGCTAAAGAAGTACAAAGAGATAAGTGGGCTTCAAATTTAATGATACAAAGACTAGGACTTCCAATACCTAAATGGGAAGTTTTAGATAATGAAAAAGAGATAGAGAAAATATGGGATCAGTATGAAAAACCCGTAGTTATAAAACCAACAGGTTTGACAGGAGGAAAAGGTGTAACAACAGGAATAAAGAGTATAGAAGATGCCAAAAAAGCATATAAATGGGCAGTAGAAATGGTGAATGAAAAGAACAGATTAGAATGGCAGACAAGAATAATGATACAAGAACAAATTAAGGGAGAGGATTACAGAATATTGGTAGTGGATGGTAAATTGGAAATAGCTACAAAAAGAATCCCTGCATTTGTAATGGGGAATGGTAAGAAAACAGTAAAAGAATTAATTGAAGAAACAAACAAAGATCCTAGAAGGGATATTACAAATCCTTCCCATATTTTAAAACCGATAGTTATAGACACACCACTACTCGATTTTCTTAAAGAACAGAAAATTTCTCTTGAATATATACCTAAAAAAGAAGAAAGAGTTGTAGTGAGAAAGGTTGCAAGTATGAGTCAAGGAGGTATTACAGAAGACTATACAGAGAAAGTAAGTCCTGAGATTAAATATACTGTCGAAAGTATAGCAAAATCAATTCATGCATTTGTCATAGGTGTGGATGTGTTCTGCCAAGATATCAGTAAACCTTTGACTAATGAAAATGGAGGAATTTTAGAGATAAATACTATGCCTGAGGCATATCTCAATCTCTATCCTGTCATAGGAAAACAGAGAGAATATGTTATAGATACATATGTTGAAAATCTATTAAAAGAAAATAACAGTAAGAAAATAGTAGTTGTTGGTCAATTTAATAAAGATATCCCTACTCTTCTCAGACAAAAAACACTCTTTGGATCATACTTAAAGGATACTGACTATATTGGAGAGTTTAGAGAGGGAGATCTTTTCATAAATTCCCTTAAAATTAATTCTGGATTAGATAAAGAAAAGACAGTAGAAAGCTTGAAAGTTAATGCTCTATTTGATACAATAATTATTCATCACAGAGATTGGGAGGATGTTGCCGACACAGGACTGGGTTTTGATAGAATAGATTTAGTAATTCTAAGCAAGGAAGTCTCTCTAAACAAAGAGTATATGCATCTACTTAGAAAATATAAAAGAAAAGGATTTATCAAAAAAATTAAAATAATTCAAAATTAAAATGAGATATTTAATAATAGATAAAAGGCAAAGAGTACAGATTGACACTATGGGAGAAATTCCTACAGGATCTGCAAGATTGGTTGAGGAGCTAGAGAAGAAAAATATAGAATGTGATTTCGTATATAACGACCAATTGGAATTTCTTTTTTCTGATGGAAAAGTTCAAATAAAAGCTAATGGTAAGGATATTTTAGAATATACACACATTATATTCAGAGGACATAGCTTAGATTCTGAGAAGGAATACCATTTCAAGAGATACATAATAGATTATGTAGATGAATATAATGAAAGTAATCCTGGAAAGAAGATATTGGTACAAAACTCAGAGGCAATAAAGAGATTCCCCTATTACAACAAAATAGCTATGGCTATGCTTTGTCATAGGCATAATCTCCCCTACTTTAATACATATTTTAGAAGTGATGGAGAGTACAGTAAAGAAAGGAGTATGCTAAATGAATATCCATTAATAATAAAGGAATATACTGGTAAAAATAGATTAGAAGTTATAGATGGAAAAGAAAAGGTTAAGAAGAATGTATTTAAACTGGATAGTGAAGAGGATATGGAGCAGGAAAATTTAAAGGGTCAGGATCTCACAAATTTCTTTATTCAAGAATTTTCAGATAGTGGAGAGGATTATAGAATATTTGTTAAACTAGGAAAAGTTATAGGTGGATGGAGGAGAAAAGCATCAGAAGGTATCATGACTGTACTTAGGGGTGAATACCAAATGTACAATAATCCTAGTGAAGAAATAAGGGAAATTGCGGAAAAGATGGCGAATATATTAGATGCAGACTTTATGGCAGTAGATTTTATGTATATACACAATAAACCTCATATACAGGAAATTAGTTTCCATCCAGGATATAAAGCATATGAGAATAAAATAGAGGGAGAACCTGTAAATATTGCTGAAGCGATTATAACTGCATTTAAGGAATGACTATATTCCAGCTTTCTTAAATATTTCTAACCACCTTTCTTTGGTTGGAATATCCTTGGCCTTCGGAATAAGTCCTTCCCTAACCCATTCACACTGCTCAAAATCTATCTTTCCTGAATAAAGTAGTTCATACAGTGACACATCCTTCTCTAATCTGTTCAATACTCTCCTAAAACCTCTAAAATATGCAATGTCCTTTAAATACAGTCCTCCATAGGAAGTATCACTTAATCCTCTTTTAACTCTATATACTGCATCAAAAGAAGCATACTTAGGAAGTATCCCCAGAATACAGTTATATAGTTGTCTAAAATTCATATCCTCTCCTATATATAAAGCATATACCAATGCAGCTTTTTTTCTTAACCAATCCAATGTTAAAAGACCTAAATTATTCTCATTCCAAGTAGCTAAACCCTCTTCTACATCTAAATATGAAGGAAGATTTGGCTTACCCAAAGCTTCAAAACCACTCTTCAACCCATTATTTGCCCTGAGAACATGTGTCCCAACCTCATGAACAATTGTTTTTCTTAATTTGAACTTACTTCTCTGAATATTAGGATCTACAAGAACCTTTTTAGTTTTAACACCAACCTTAACTCCATTCTTTGCTATATTCATTGATTTATCTACTGCCCAACCATCTAAACCTAACTCCTTAAAGACTACTTCGAAAACTTTATTTATTTCATCATATTTCAAAATTTCTCTCTCTACAGGTTTCCTCTCTACTAAATTATATGCATCAACCTTTCCTCTAAGAACTCTACATGCATTTCTGAAAAGTTTTGATGATGGTTTTCCATATCTATTCATAGAAATCTCCGTTACTAATTCATTATCCCCTACTGCATACATCAAATCATTAGCCTCTTTTTTTGATTCGATTAACTTAATATAAAATTCTGATATCCTAGGATCTACATCAGATATTTCTTCTACTAAAGAAAGTTTCTTTAATATATCTCTATTAATATTCTTTACAATCCTGTATTGGAATTGAGGATTATATGTATCTGAGTTAAAAAATTTCTTTTTCTCTGCATCTAAATTGGTAGGAGTGAATACTAAGGAAGTAGGGAGCCTTAATTCTTCCAAAAGATTGGTTACTTCTGCTAAACTCATTACTTTTTTCGATCTACTAAATAATGCCATTCATACATTCTACTTAAATATTTTTAAAAAGACTACCTTCGAAAATCTCGATTAAATGAAAAAACTCTCTCTCCAGAAGCTAGTAATTCTAAAGCAATACCTGTTCCTTTAGCTACACAGTATATAGGTTCGTCTGCTACATGAGATGGAACACCTGTTGCCTTAGAAAAAAGTCTATCCAGATTTCTTAATTTTGCAGTACCACCACTCATCACTAGACCTCTATCAATTATATCTGCAGAGAGTTCAGGAGGTGTTTTCTCTAGAACCATTTGTATACTTCTAATTATATTTTTCAATGGAGTTTCAACAGCTTTAGCTATATCATTTGAATCAACCAATATTGATTTGGGCATTCCAGCTCCCACATCTCTACCACGAATCTCCATCTCTTTTGGATCTTTCACTTCTACAGCAGACCCTATTTTAATTTTAATATCCTCAGCAGTCTGTTCTCCTACTAAAATACCCTTCTTCTTCCTCATAAATGAAATAATACTTTCGTTTATTGCATCACCAGCAACCCTTAGGGATTCATACTCTACTATTCCATCCAGAGACATTACAGCAACCTCGGTTGTACCTCCACCCATATTTATAATCATATTCCCTGCCGATTTATCTATTGGTAACCCTGCACCCAATGCTGCTAAAAGAGGTTCAGGCAACAAGGTTATACTTCTGGATCCCACAGCATTCGCAGCTTTTAATACAGCCCTTTGCTCTACAGTAGTTATTCCTGCCGGCACACTCATAACTACATCAGGTTTGAAGAACCTAGACTTACCCAAAGCAGTATCAAAGAAATGTTTCAATAAAGCTTCTGTTACTCTAGAATCAGCAATAACACCATTTCTTAATGGTCTTTTTGCAACAATATTCTCAGGTGTTTTACCTATCATTTTCTTAGCCTTCTCACCTACTGCAATTACCGTAAAAGTATTAACATCTATAGCAACAACAGTTGGTTCAATGAGGACAACACCCTCACCTTGCAAAAATACTACTGAATTTGCTGTACCTAGGTCTATACCTAATTTTTTACCTATCATGAACTATAAGTTATGTACTATTTAAACTTTAATAACATAGCCTCTTTCATTTGATCAGCTATCCCACGAGCTATTCCCGAAACCTTATTACTCCCTTCTAAAGCCTTAGCCAAAAGCTCATCCTTCATTCCTTCAGCTTCCAATCTTCGCTCTCTTATGGGAGTTAGCTTCTCATTCATTACCTCAAACAACCTCTCTTTAACCTCAATATCCTTTATCTTACCTTCCCTATACCTGCTTTTCATCTCCTCAACCTCCCCCTTGCTATCATTAAATAAATCATGATATACAAAAGCAATATTCCCTTCTATCTTCCCTGGATCAGTAGCATGTACTCTATCTGGATCAGTATAAACTTTGAAAACCTTCTTCCTTAACTCTTCCTCCGTATCAGACAAGTCTATAGTATTATTCAAACTCTTTCCCATCTTCTCTCCTCCATCTATTCCTGGTACATTAACCTCCACACCAAACAATGCCTGAGGTTCATTCAAAATATTAACCCCATATGTTCTATTAAACTTTCTAGCCAACTCCCTACTATCCTCAATCATAGGGGCCTGATCGACTCCAACAGGAACTAAATCTGCATTAACACATAATATATCTGCAGTTTGATGTATAGGATACAAGAAAAAGCCTAAAGGTATAGATTTTTCCATTCCCTTCTGTGCCATCTCCGTCTTTATAGTTGGATTATGCTGTATCTGTTGAACAGTAGCAAAATTAGAAAGATATATAAAAATTTCATGTATCTCAGGAACCTCACTTTGAAGAAATACCGTTGCCTTATCAAAATCCAGACCAGAAGCATAATAATCACAAAGTACCTCTTCTATATCCTCTCTAACTTTCCCTGGATTATTGAAATTATCAGACAAAGCCTGAACATTAGCTATAATTATAAACTCCTCATACTCATCCTGAAGCTTCACCCTATTCTGCAAAGTCCCCAAAAGATGACCAATATGTAATTTACCCGTTGGTCTATCCCCTGTTAAAATTCTTTTCCTCTTTTCCATAATACATATTCTAACAACTTCCTTCCCATTATGCTATACTTTCTCCAATGAAAACCCCCAATAAAAAAAAGAAAATTGACCCTCAAAAACTTGTCCTGTCCCTCCTATCCACAATCTTCATAATCGGAGGATCATTTCTCATATACTACTTCTCAAAAGGATACAGAATCGACATCTTGAAAAAGGATATAAAAAAGACAGGAGTTATAATCGTAGAGACAGAACCATCATTTGCTAACCTATACATTAACTCAAACAGTGTTGGAAGAACACCACGAAGCAGAACATTAGATATTGGTACACACAAAATATCCGTTTGGAAAGATAGATATAGAGAATGGAACAAAAATGTAGAAATATTGAAAGAAAAATCTACACCCATATTCCCATTCCTCATACTAGAAAATTTGCCAAAAAGCACCCTATGGGAATCCAAAACTACAATTGAAAAATATTGGATTAATAGGAACAAAAACTACTTTCTATTCCTACAAAAAGACTCCGACACCACCTACTCCCTTTGGCACTACAGGATTAATACTACACTCTGGAACTTAAACCAAAATCCCATACAAATACTCACCTTAGAAACAAACAATATCGAAATACAAATGTCACCAAATGGACTACTGGCACTTCTAACAATAGATGAGGAGTTAAATAAAAAAACATACCTACTAGAACTACAGAAACAAACAACATTAGAAAATCTAACACCATTGGAAATATCAGACCTTAACAACTATACAATCACATGGGCTAAAGATAATAGATATCTAATATTAGAATCCTCAGAAGACATAATATCACTCGACATAGTCAGAAACATAAGATACCTACTTACAAAAAAATCACCAAACCAAGAATACATATGGACAACAGATGAAGAATCATTCTTTTACATAATAGAACCATTACACAAAGAAGAAGATAGTACATATATATATGCATTAAAACAAATAAAACTCGATGGAAGCAATCCAACATATGCAATAGAAAAAATATATTTTCAAAAAGATCCTAAATATATAGAACACTATAGAAATAATGGTACAGATTATCCAGAATTTTCTAATTCCCCACAATCAACGCAAACTGCAGGACAAATTACATACTTTGAAGTAAACCAGACAGCCAAAGGAGCCTATATCAAAACAGACACATCAACATACTGGTATGACATACTAAAAAATAAATATCGAATGATTTCACCATACCCAGCAGAATTAATTCAGTTCTCTCCTGACTCAAGAAAACTACTATTTGCAAACGGAGAAAACCTTTATGTCTTCACCTTCAACAAAGAAGAAGGTGATCATACTGAAACAATAGGGAGTAAAAGAATTGATAACTTAATGAAAAACCAAGTCTCAGATATCAACTGGTTATCAAACTCATTATATGTATACTATCTTAAAGACAACACCTTGCACATCAGTGAAAAAGATGGAGAAAATGACCAACAAGTACTTAATATGGACAACATCCTCCTCTATTCCATAAAAACATCAAGAGAACACATAGTAACCCTTGAGCAAAACGAAAAATTCACAATCAATCAGTATAACATTTACTAAAATACGCACCCGGTCGGAATCGAACCAACAACCTACGCGTTAGGAGTGCGTTGCTCTATCCTATTGAGCTACGGGTGCCCACCTTTAAGTAAGTGATTTCTTCTTTAACAGTATAGACTATATCACATTTTTCTTCTTTATTTAATATTCTATAGGACAGAAAATATTAATAATTCATGATATAATTAAGGTCGACATGACACAGAATTTCATTAAAATAAAAGGTGCACGAGAGAACAATCTAAAAAATATCTCAGTAGATATTCCCAAAAACAAATTAGTTGTTCTAACAGGAGTATCAGGGAGTGGTAAAACCTCCCTAGCATTTGACACCCTCTATGCAGAAGGACAAAGAAGATATGTAGAATCTCTTTCCTCCTATGCTAGACAATTTCTTGGAGTAATGAAGAAACCCGATGTAGACTCAATAACTGGACTCTCTCCCGCAATATCCATCGACCAAAAAACGACATCCACTAATCCAAGATCAACAGTAGGAACAATAACAGAAATATACAATCACCTCCGACTACTCTATGGACATGTGGGACAACCTCACTGTCCACAATGTGAAGTTCCCGTTCAAGCACAAACCATAGAAGAAATATCAAAAAAAGTACTCAACCACATAAAAGGTTCCACACAAAAGATACAGATAGTTTCACCCCTTATAAAAAACAGGAAAGGACAATTCTTTTCTCTCTTTGACAAATTATTAAACCAAGGATTCCTTCGAGTAATAATTGATAACGATCTATATCTCTTAGATGACATAGAAAACATAAAAATAGATGAAAATAAAAAACATACAGTAGATCTAGTCATTGACAGATTAGAAACAAAAGATATTCAAACCAAAGAATTTCAAAAAAGGCTCCTAGATGCAATAGAATTAGCAACAACACAATCAGATGGAGAAGTAAAAATCCTTACAGAAAAAGACTCTCTCTTCTTTTCTGAGAACAATACCTGCTTTAAATGTGGCCTCTCATACCCTAAGATAACACCAGCATCGTTCTCATTTAACTCCCCAGAAGGAGCTTGTAATGAATGTACAGGGATTGGAACATTAAAAGAAATAGATGTAGAACTCCTTTACAACCCCAACCTAACAATATCAGAAGGTGGAATATTTCCTTGGGGAAATAGAACAACAAAAGATTCTTGGACTACAAGAATATTAAAAGAAGTAGCAAAAAGACATAACTTTGACCTTAAAACCCCGATAGGAAAATATCCAAAAGAAATATTCGATCTTCTCTTCTATGGGACAGGAGTAAAACCTCCATACGAAATAATATACACCAACAGATTCGGACGAACAAATACCTACAGTACAGAATATGAAGGGGTCGTTAATGATTTAAAGAGAAGATATAAAGAGACTAGCTCAGAATACTCTAGGATTGAGATAGAAAAATATATGAAAGAATCTCAATGTCCAGTTTGTAACGGAAAACGATTAAAACCATATTCTCTTGGAGTCCTAATAAATAAAAAGAATATAGATGATGTAACAAATATGTCCATAGCAGAAGCAAAAACATTTCTGGAAAATCTCAAATTGGAAGGAAACAAGAAAGAAATAGCCAAACCAATAGTTAAAGAAATACTAACAAGATTAGATTTCTTAACAAATGTTGGTCTTGAATATTTAACAATATCAAGAAAAGCAAGTACCCTCTCCGGAGGAGAATCACAAAGAATTAGATTAGCTTCACAAATAGGTACAGGTCTTTCAGGAGTGCTATATGTACTTGATGAACCTTCAATAGGATTGCATCCAAAAGATGTCTCAAGATTAATTAAATCATTAAAAGATCTAAAAGAATTGGATAATACTGTAGTAATTGTTGAGCATGACGCAGAGACTATGAGTCATGCTGACTGGATAGTAGACATAGGTCCAAAAGCAGGCAAGCATGGCGGAGAAGTAGTTGCTAAAGGCACTTTTAAAGACATTAAGCATTCGGACAGCTTAACTGCGAAATATATCAATAAAGACCTAGTAGTCGGCCAAAATATAAAAAAGAACAAAAAGGAAGTGAAATCAAGATATATAAAAATGACAAATGTTAAAACACATAATTTAAAGAACTTAAATCTTAAAATCCCCCTAGGAAAGCTTATTTCAATAACCGGAGTTTCTGGCAGTGGCAAGTCTTCATTGATAGAAAATACTCTTTATCCCGCCTTAATGAACAAAATTATGAATGGTAAACAAGTGGAAGGTGAATACAATGACATAGAAGGATTAGAATATATTAATAAAGTAATTGGCATTGATCAATCCCCTATAGGTCGTACTCCCCGATCAAACCCTGCCACATATACAGGTTTATTCACCCCAATTCGAGAAGTTTTTGCCAACACTAATGAGGCGAAAGCCAGAGGATATAAATCAGGTCGATTCAGTTTCAATGTAAAAGGAGGCAGATGTGAAAAATGTAAGGGAGATGGTCAACTAAAAATTGAAATGCAATTCCTTCCAGATATGTACATAACATGTGATGAATGTGAGGGCAGTAGATACAATAAAGAGGCTCTACAAATAGATTTTAAAGGCAAAAACATCGCAGATGTACTCAAAATGACTGTGGAAGATGCTTCAGAATTTTTTAAAAATATTCCGAATATTAAAAGAAAGCTTGATATACTAACGAAAGTTGGACTAGGATACATAGAGCTAGGACAATCAGCATTAACCCTATCTGGGGGAGAATCACAGAGAATAAAACTTGCTAAAGAGTTATCGAAGATCTCCACTGGTCATACTCTGTATATACTAGACGAGCCAACTACAGGCCTTCACTATTACGATATAGATAATCTAATGAATATTCTCACAGATTTAGTCTCAAAGGGAAATAGTGTATTAATTGTGGAACATAATTTAGATGTAATTAAATTATCTGACTGGATTATTGACCTCGGCCCTACTGGAGGCGAGAAAGGAGGATACATTGTAGCAGAGGGTACCGTAGAGGATATAATAGCTCAAAAAGATAGTTATACTGGGAAATATTTAAAAGAATATCTAGAAAATGGCTTCTAAAAAGACAATATACTACTGTTTAATATTTTTCAATCGTAACATTACTGCAACTTTTTATAATAATGTTGAGTGAAACAAGAATGCAGTGATAGTAATCGTCTGAGGCAATTTCTAGAAAATATCCATGTTCAAAATTTAGTAATCAAAAACAATCCCTATCAGAAAGAGATTATTTGGATGTTCAAAATTCCCATGTTTAAAAATTCACTCTAATGAGTATACTTAGGTTGAACAAAAATAAAATTTTCTAATTGAGATTTCCTCTACTGTTTCACTAATAAGCCTTTGCAAAAATCCATTCTTCACTACTATCTTTTCCGCAATAAACACACTTTCCCTTAATCCCTACCCCGTCATCTGTTAAACATCTAGTGGTTGCCTTTGTATGATATTTAATATTTTCTTCACACTCAGGATCTCCACACCAATTTGCTCTTACAAAACCTTTACCCTTTTCAAAAGTATTCTTTAACTCTTCAAAGTCCTCTACTCTATAGGTTTTAGATATTAGTAATTCCTTAGATCTGTTGTATAGATTTTCTTGAATATCACCTAATGTCTTTTCAACGACTTCTGTGAGGTCTCCAAAGCCATTTTTTACCTTCTCAGAAGTATCCCTTCTAACTATTACAACTCCACCTTCCTCCATTTCTTTCTGGCCAATTTCAATTCGTACTGGTACACCCTTCTTTTCCCATTCATTAAACTTGAAACCTGGCGATACAAAGTCTCTATCATCTAATTCTATATTAGAAATGCTCTTCGAAAGCTCCTTCTGAACACTTCTACTGTATTCTAAGACTTTCCCCTTGTTCTCATCTTTAAATATTGGAATTAATACTACCTTAATTGGAGCAATACTAGGAGGCAATACAAGCCCATTATCATCACTGTGAGTCATTACTAATGCCCCAATCATCCTTGTACTTACACCCCAGCTTGTTTGCCACGGAGATTTCAAAGATCCATCTTTATCTGCAAATTGGATATTGAAAACCTTTGCAAAATTTTGACCTAAATCATGGGATGTTCCAAACTGAAGAGCTTTACCATCTTGCATCATTGCTTCTACACCATATGTATTCACAGCACCTGCAAATTTCTCTGAATCTGATTTTTTTCCATAGTATGTCTCCATAGCTAAGTATTGCCTAGCAAATTCTACATACATCCCTAGAGCCCTCTTAACCTCTTCCTGAGCCTCTTTGTGTGTTAAATGGACTGTATGTCCCTCTTGCCAAAGAAACTCAGCTGTTCTCAAAAACGGTCTAGTTCTTTTCTCCCACCTTACTATATTTGCCCATTGATTTATTCTTAATGGTAGATCTCTCCATGATTTTATCCATGTTGAGAATGTATCATACATTATTGTTTCAGATGTAGGTCTAACTATTAATTCTTCTTCCAATTTAGAATCAGGATCAACTTCTACTCCTTTTCCATCAGCTGTTTCTTTTAATCTATGATGTGTTACAATGGCACACTCTTTGGCAAAGCCTTTTACATGATCCGCTTCCCTAGAGAGAAACGAAAGAGGAATGAAAATGGGGAAATATGCGTTTTTTGCTCCTGATTCCTTTATCATTCCATCTAGTCCTTTCTGTATATTTTCCCATATTGCATAACCGTATGGTTTAATGACCATACATCCTCTAACAGATGAATTTTCTGCTAAATCAGCTTTCTCTATGACATCCAAATACCATTCTGGATAGCTTTTTTCTCTAGGAGTTATACCTTTGTTTGACATAAGTACTATTCTACACTATTTTTTGTAGGAAATTAAACAATCTTTGGTTCAAAACCCCAATGTTGAGCTGCTTTAGCTAATGCACTATCTGGATTATCTTTGATCCAATCATCTATATTACCTCTGCCCAATGCAATCTCCTTAGCTTGTACTACTGCCTCTACCCCAGCTTCTATACCCCATGGATGACCTAAAACTCCACCTCCACACTGTATCATTATGTCTTCTCCAAGTTGATGTAATACTTCTGGAATACTCCCAGGATGAAGTCCACCAGATGCAACATGCCATACCGGTTTCATTCCAAACCAATTTTGACCAAGAGTAATTGATGACTCAGGAGTAATATCTAATTGCAAGACATCCCTTATTAATTTAGGCTCACCATAGTTTTCCATCTTTGTTTTAGGAGCTCCACCATGGAAAGAATCAACTCCTAAAAGTCTCATAATTTTGGCATTTGCAACCATAGACATAGAAAAATCTACTATTTCACCTTTGTCATAGACTCCAGGGCCTGATTCTCTTGTAAAAAGACTATGCATAGCTCTATGTGCATGTATAGCTAACCCAGGATTTTTTAATCTCATTGTATGAACAGCACTAAATCCTGTAGTTACAACATCCATCATCATCCACCTACCCCCCTGTGCCTTTATTTTATCTGCTCTAGAGATCATAGTATCTAAGTTAGAGTGAGTTATGTTACATAGATAGAATTTTCTCTTTCCGCTCTTCTCCTCCACTTCTCTCCTCACCTTATGTACTAATTCACATCTGTCATCAAATTTATTAAAGAAAAGACTAGTTAGATTCTCATCATCCTTAATACCGTGATATTCACCATTAGCAGCCGTAAAGAGAATCTTGGCTAATTCTGCTTGTTCTTTAGCGGTTCTTCCAACTTTTGGTTTAGGTACAGTGAGTAGTAGTGGACCCTCTTCCACTAATAACTGCTCCCTTACTCCATCTATACCGAATTGGGGACCGGGAAAAGCCTGAACCATACATTTGGGAAACCTTATATCCAAACATCTGAGTGCTTTTAACATCTTCATTCCACCTACATTCCCTACTACACCAGCAAGAAAACCAGACATATTATCTACCTCAAAAAGGTCTGCTCTGTATGCAATTTTGAAAGTTTTAGTCTCTGGTTCTAAATCAAAAGCTATTGCTCTCATCTTATCCGCCATAGCTACACCAGAATCTTTTCCATCATATACCTTAGTCCATGTCCCTGTTGAACTCTCTGCAGCACATGCAGCAGCCACAGTTTCAAACTGATCCATTTCAACTCCATCTGCTAACTCTATATCTAGGAATGTAATAATGTAATCCTCATCGGAATTTTTAGGTTTCCACCCTTTTGGAGCAATATATCTACTAGAATATGAATTATCCTCTTTCTTATTAAACATGGCAGATTGTATAAATTTAGAACTTTTTCTCTAACTTCCCCCTTCTTTTATCAGTTCTCTCTTCCTCTTTTCTCTCCCTATTTAGTCTTGCTGTTGCAATTAAGGATAGGGCAAATCTATTTATATGATTAAAGAAGATTCCAAAAGCCATAAGTAATACACCTACTCCAATTATTCCTCTTGTGTCATCAAATAAGCCTGATTCTGGTAATTCCCCACCACCTACTCCTCCCCTAGGAACAGGATTATTCTCAGCAGAGAGAGTATATGTTCCACCTGTTTTGGTTGTTGTATTTGGATCTACACTACTAAATGTCAACATTGCTGTTCCTGTACCGATAGATTTGAAATATACCGTTGCTATTACTCCATTGTACGGATCCTCATCAGTTGCCGAAATGGATTTAAAACAGGTAATATTTACACTTGTTCCTGATTCTGATTCAGTTGCTTCGAAGTTGTCACATATTGCAGCCTTAGTTGTACTCATATACTCAACATCTCCTGTAAAGGATAGGTAGAAGTCAACAGCTGTGAATTCATCAGTACCTGTATTAATCATCACTGATAGTGCCGTATAGTCAGCATATATTATTCCTGTTGATGGAGATAGTGCTATGGATGTGTAGTCAGCGGATGCTGTATATGGAAATATTGCAAGAAATAATGATAGTAGAAGTGTAACAGATACTAACTTTTTCCTAAGGCAGTTCATAGACAGTGTGTCTTAAATTTACATTAATTAATATATTGCAACAATTATGAATGTTTGTCAATTAATAGTGCTTTACTTTATTTTTTTACTCTGATACTCTTGATAAAAGAATAATTTTTTATATTCATACTATGTTTAAGAAATATCTTTTTACATTTCTTGTTGTTTTAGGATTAGGTTTTTTGTTTAGTAACAAGGCTTATGCAGCTGTAGATATTGTTTTGGAGGATGATGTAGAGAATGGTATCCTATCAGTTATTGTAAACTCCAATGAAAGTTATGTTGCTGGAGTAGATATGAGTATTGTTTTTTCAGAGGATGTAACAGTTATAAAATCAACAATTACAGAGGATTTATGTGCTTTTGGGGGGAATAGTACATTTCAAGGAAATAGGATTAGTGTTGAGTGTTTTAATGATTTAGATACAGAGATGGAGGGTGTTTTGACTACAGTTGTATATCAAGCAGAAACAGAGGATTATTTCTTTTATGTTGATCAAGAGAGGTTAGATATTGGATCATTGATATTAGGAGATATTACAGATATTAATAAGCCAGAGGAAGTTGTTGTAGAAGAGAGTACAGAGGTTGTAGAGGAAGGAGCAGTTGGTTTCTTTGATACAGTATCAGAATTCTTAACAGAGAATGCATTATATGTATTGGCAGGAGTTATAACCTTGATAGCTATAATATTGGCTATTGGAGGTTTAACAGGAAAGAAGGAATAACATATTCCTTCCTCTATTTTTTAGTATATGCTACTGGTGATGTAGTACCTGTTAGGGTATTAGAGTAGTATATTCCTATTCTCCCTACTCCACCTGTACCACCAGTAAATCTTCCACTACCACCATTTCCACCTGTAGCAGTAACTAATGCAGTTCCTATACTAATATCAGTACTTAGGAATTTAATAGAACCACCTGCACCACCACCGCCTCCCCCTGAACCATTTCTGGAGTCTGAATTAAGGCTTCCTTTTTTCCCATCCTGGCCATTTGAGGTAATATTTCCTGTAATTTCAACACTTTTAGCTCTTATGTATATAATTCCACCTCCTGCACCACCTGCACCTGGGGTACCTGATCCTCTTCCACCTCCACCTCCACCAGAGCCAAAGTATAAACGACTTATATCAGCAAGCCCATATGCGCCACCTGCACCACCACCACCTCCCGTGCCTCTACCTGAAGCATGAAGTGCTACTCCACCTTTTCCACTTACATTTACTCCTCCTGCAACACCTCTTTCGTTTCCAGCACCACCCTGTCCGCCCGTTCCATATCCAGCTCCGCCACCAGCAGCCCCCCTTAAGCTATTGTATGTACCATCTCCACTTGAACCATTTCCACCAGCACCACCAGCACCACCTGTCTCAGACCCAATACCGCCGGGATACGAGGAGTGTGCCGATCCAGCACTCCCACCACCACCTCCTCCTAAATTCCCCTTCTTACCAGATGCTCCTGAATTATACCCTCCAAATGCTTCTCCTCCTAAGTTTGCAGCTCCCCCCCTATATCCCATACCATCTGCATGTATCTTTCCATCTACTACTAAATTACCCTTAACCTTAAATATTAATACTCCACCCTTAGTACCATCCCAAGCCTTAGGAGAAAGAGTTGAACCCTCTTTAACATTAACAGTATTATACTGAGGTACTCTCTGTACCATTACCTTCTGTGTTGTTCCATCATATCCATACTTTAATGGAGTCTGTAATGTAATTGTATTACCCTCTATACCCTCTATTAAAACAGACTCATACTCTCCAACATGAGAATAGTCTGAAACAGTACCCTGAAGATTAATAAACAAAATTTCATCCCCTACAGCAAGACCTGCTGGAGCTGAAGCTAAAGTAACGGTTGTCGAATCCTTTGCAACACTTGTTGTTAGAGAGAAATTCACTGCATCTGCAGTGGCTCTACCTGTACAACTCGCACTATTGATATCTACACTACCCATAGCTAACAAACAATCACCATCTGCACCTGTACCATAACCTACGACCATACTATCAACCCCTGCAACTACCGGCTCATCATCCTCCCTGTTTGCCAAAGCAGCTATACATTCTGCTTCTGTAAGAAATTCTTGCATGTTGTTTACCATATAACTCTTATCTGTACCAAACCTCTCAGTCATTGTACACACTGTACTATCATCATCAAACCACCAAGTCATTCTACTACCAAATTCAATCTTATACTCCCTCCACAATTTCAACCAAAGAATGAAATCAGATATTGTTACTGCTTCATCCTCATTTAAATCAGCCATAGCGTTAAAAGCCCCAGAGTCTTTCTTAAATTGTTTAAAATTACTAAGCCAAATATCAAAATCGGAAACACCAATCTCATTATCCGCATTCAAATCAGCAATCCTATACTTCTCAGGAAGCTTAGTAGGAGCATCCGCCCTACTCCTTGTATCAAATACCCCTGCACCATCTAGTACATAGTATATCGTTAATGGTGTTAATAGGAGAAAAGCCACAACAGCTAATAGAAGTTTAGCCTTCTGATTCATTCTAAACATATTTAGTATATAATAAAGTTATAACTATACTTACATACAACTTTACAGCTATATAATATCACTGTCAAGAAATAACCATACTAAGAAATGATTGAGGAATTCATTAAGAAAAACAACCTACCAAAGTACAAAATTGATCAAATATACCAACAATATTATCAATCTCCCATTAATTCCTGGGATGAATTAACTACATGGTCACTTCAACTTAGGGAAGAACTAAGAAAAGAAGTCCCCTTCTCTACACTAGAAAACTTCCAAGAATTTGTTTCTAAAGACAAGAGAACTGTAAAGACATTAGCATATACCCATGAGGGATATCCTGTCGAGACTGTATTAATGAAATCAAAGGAGAGAAATACCCTATGTATTAGCTGTATGAGTGGTTGTCCCGTTGGATGTAAATTCTGTGCAACGGGACAGATGAAATTTAACAAACCCCTCACCTCTTCTGAGATTATTGATCAGATTATGTATTTCAAAAGAAAACTAAATTCCTCAAAAGAGAATATTACGAATATTGTTTTTATGGGAATGGGAGAACCGATGTTGAATTTAAATAATGTGGTAGATGCTATCAATATCATTATTGATCCAAAAAGAATTGGATTAGGAAGAAGAAGAATAACTGTATCTACTGTTGGGTATATTGATCAATTAAAGAAATTCCTAGACAAAGATCTTGGAGTTAAAGTTGCAATCAGTCTTCATGCCCCTACTCAGAAACTGAGAGAGAGTTTAATGCCCACTGTGGCAAAAGATAATACTTTAGAAGATTTAATAGATTTATTAATTACCTATCAAAAGAAGAGAAATAAAAAAATTACATACGAATACCTCCTATTGAAAGATGTAAATGATACTGTAGAACATGCAAAGGAATTAGCTAAACTACTAAGAAATCAAATAGCTTTAGTTAATTTAATAAATTTTAATCCTTCAAAGGAATTACCTTTCCAACCAAGTAGCAGGAAAAGAATAATAGCTTTTCAAGAAGTATTAGATTCTAGAGAGATAAATAATACTCTTAGATACTCTTATGGAAATGAAATAAATGCTGCATGTGGTCAATTAGCAAATATCAAGCCTGAAGCTTCTTCTTAACAGACACAACACTATTGATATAGTTCCCTTTTTCAAATATATCTAAGGCATTCTCATAATAACTCTTACTGCTTTCATCTCCTAACATACTAAAATAATCACCCAAAGCTTCATAACTTTCGGCAATATCTCTAACTAATTGTTTCTCCTGTGCAAATTGCAAAGCCTTTTCAAAATTTTCTTTAGCTTGGTCAAGCTTCCTTAATCCTTGATATGCTTTTCCCAATCTTAGATACATCTGAGGAACAGCTAGACAGTATTCCTCTCCCTTGCTTTTTTTTAATATATATTGCAACAGTCGTTTTGCTTCATAATAATCCCCCTTGACGATATTCAAATTGGCAATATCCTGAACAATAGTCACCTCTCTTTTTATATTCTTAGCATTTTTCGCAACAAATAGTGCAAACCTATATTTCTCTGCTGCCTCTTCAAAATCACCCTTTTCAAAATATATGTTTCCTAATACTGCAAATGTATTTGCTCTTACTTCTGCAAATTTAATTCCTCTTTTAGGACCAATATTTTCTTCTGCCTTCTTGGCATATTTCAATGCCTTATCTGCATCCCCTGTTTTAAGTTCCAGAAAAGCCATCGCTGTGAGAATATCGGATTCCTCTGTTTTATTTAAATCATTTCTCGCAACTTTTAAAGCCTCTTCATATGTTTCCTTTGCTTTCTTTGTATCTCCTATATCTCTATACAAATTTCCTAATTTTTTTAAAATCAAAGGAATATAAAAACAGAGAATTATGGGATCTTTCCTCACTTCCGCTAGCAAATCTTCAAGTATATCTATTGCTTTATTAAAATCTCCATCCTTTTCTCTATACTCATCTGCTTTTTTAATAATTTCAATTGGATCATCCATTTCATAATTGTAGCAAGAAGGGAAAAAGGAATCAAAATCGGGGTGATCCGACTTGAACGGACGACCTCTACATCCCGAATGTAGCGTTCTAGCCATCTGAACTACACCCCGTCTACATCTTCTCCACTACATCAATCCCAAGATTTTTGAGGCCATCTTTCATAATTAGCATGGTAGCTTTAACAATTAGAAGAAGAATTTCTCTCTGTTCATTTGGAGCATCCAATACATGTACTGCCTGATAGAAGGAGTTGAAAGACTGACCAAGGGAGAACAGATATTGGCAAAGAATTGATGGAAAATAGTTAGAGGCCGAATCAAGCAGAGCTTTTCTGTATCTGCTAATTTGCAAGACTAAGTCCTTGGTTTCAGGACTTTCCATACAGGGGTCTATGCAAACATTTTTTGGATTTGCAAGTTTACCTGCTGATTTCAATATAGAATTACATCTAGAATACACATACATTAAGTATGGACCAGTATCACCATCAAAGGTAATTGATTTCTCAAAATCAAATACTATATCTCTACCAATTGTAACCTTAAGAAATGCATATTTTATGGCACCAATTGCAATCTTCTCACTTACTCTATTCAAAATTACACCAGAAAGCTCACCATTTGCCTTCATAATATCCTTAACTTTACTCTTTGTTTCATTTATCAACCACTCTCCAGAAAGTATTCCACCCTTCCTACTAGACATTTTACTACTCCCTGGAAGCTTAACCTTCCCATGGGCAAAGTGCCTTATCTTTTGAGCTACATCATGATCTATCTTACTTAAAGCATCCAAAACTACCTTGAAATATCCACTCTGTTCATCTGCTGTTATAACTACAGATTCGTCATAACCCAAAACTTCCTTCTTCTTTAATGCCAAACCTATCTCTTTTGCTTCATATGTAGGAAGACCATGACTATTAACAAAAACTCTTGTATGAAGGTTTTTCTTCTCGTCACCACGATATATTATTGCTCCATCATCCTTTTCAAATATTTTCCCAACATACTCTAAAACTATTTTTAGACCTGCTTCTCCTACTTCACTTTCAAAGAAATAGTGATCAAATTTGGTTCCAACCTTTTCATATATTTTTTCAAAGAAATCCAAACACCACTGCCTACCCTTTTTATACATTTGAGCAATATTTCTTTTTTCATATTCAGAGAAATCTTTTTTCTCTATCGAATCTGAGGTTAGGGAGAAAATATAGTAATTTATTTCATTTACTTCATTTATCACTTCTGGATCCTTAACTTCATCATACTGTGTTGATCCGATAACATATGCTTGACCCAAGTACTTTACCCTTTCCTCTAAGGAAAGCTTCTCCAAGTCTTCAAATCTCTTCTCCTCCTCAGCAAGCTTTTTTTCTAATCCGTACAATGATTTGGCAACATGTAATCCAACATCACCTTGATAGCATGCCCTTATTACATCCGCCCCTACAGCCTCTTGGAGCCTAGAAAACGATTCCCCAACAGCATTGGAATACAGATGCCCTATATGGAACTCTTTGAAGGGATTCGCATCCGTATATTCTATAACTATTTTTTGTCCATCTTTTTCATCAAACTGCAGATATTCCGTTTTCTCTATTATTTTCGCTATCTCGGCTAAGAAATATCTGTTTGAAAGATGGAAATTTATAAATCCAGGATTAGCAATATCTACCTTTTCTATATCTATATCTTCCCCTAGTGAATCTACAATGTTTTGAGCTATCTCCATAGGATTCTTTTTTAAGCTTGATGCTAATCTCATAGCAATGTTTGTTGAATATTCACCGTAAGAAGAATCTACAGGTGCCTCTACCTCAATCTCCACATTGGAGTTATCAATACCAAGAGCTTCAAGTGATGATTCTATTAGTTTTTCAATCTTATTTATTATGTCCATAGTAAATATATAATAACATACGCACTCGGAGGGAATCGAACCCCCAACCCTCGGTTCCGAAGACCGATGCTCTATCCAGTTAAGCTACGAGTGCTCACCAGGGACAGACCTATGCATATAATCTTACCATTTTCGAGTCAAAAAACATAGGAAAACACAGTATCCAAGAAGAAAAAATAGCGGGACTGTCCCCGTACCTGGTCGGAATCGAACCGACAACCTTTGGTTCCGCAAACCAATGCTCTATCCAATTGAGCTACAGGTACATTATAAGGGCATTTTATCATAAATTATCGAAGTTAATAACTATGTTGCCCTCCTGATATGTGATTAAATATTGAACATCTCTAGTTTGGAATTTTTCAAGAGTTTCATAGTGTGGATGTCCAAATTTATTATCTTCTCCACAGGAACAAATGGCTATGTCCGGATTTGTTTCGCTGAGAAACATGTCAGAGGTTGAGGTTCTGGAACAGTGATGTCCTACCTTGAGTAAATATATATCTTCGAGGTTGTACTTCTCAATTAATTTGTTTTCAACCTCTTGCTCAGCATCTCCCATAAGCAAAGTCCTGTAGTTATCCATCTCCAAAAGAATGACTACTGATTCATTGTTAATATTCTTTTCTTGGTAAGCTTTCTCTGCAAAGGGATACAGAATTTCTCCATATATGTTTTTGTATTCAAATACATCGCCCTGCTCTACTTCAACTATTTTTTCTTGATAATTTGTTAGAAGATACTCATATGCTCTGTTTTCATACTCTATTCTATTCATGAATATTTTCTCTACACTGTATTGATCAAGAACATTAAGTAATCCTCGTATATGGTCATCGTGAGGATGTGTTAATACTACTATTTCAATATTCTTGTCATACCAAGGTAATTGTTTAGCCAATTCATATACAATCCCGTCATCTGGCCCACCATCTACTAATATTTGAAAATTATCTTGTTGTATTAATATTGCATCACCTTGACCAATATCAAAAAATATTATCTCTGGGCTACTGTTATCGAATTGTTTACTAAAGGTAAAAAGTATAATCGTCAAAAGGAGAAATATTGTGTTTACAATATTCTCTAAGAAAAACTTTTTACCTATCTTTAAGATAGTAGTTGTATTTTTCATTCTCTACAGGGTAGTAATATATGATGAAAAGGATTAAAAATATTAATAAGGATATTGAAATTAAATTTGCCAATCCATTTGATATTTCCCAAGATCCAATATTTAAATCTCCCACTATATTAACGATATATTCAAAATATTTAAGTTGCAAGTTAGCTATAGAGATACACAGATATGATAGAGGGGGGTGAATAGAATAGATTAAAAGAAATAGTACACCCCATAACATAGTCCCTTCTATCACTGGTAGCACTAAAGCATTAACAGCGACAGACCAAATAGAGAATGTTTTGAAAGTTATTAATGATATTGGCAATGTTGATAATGTACAGCTCATAGTGGGGATTACATATTCGTCCAAAAATTTTAGTTTCTTTAACAATCTTTTCCTCATATCTATTAAGAGTGGTGATATGTAAACTAAACCTAATGTAGCAGAAACAGAGAGTATAAATCCAACATCATGTATTATTAATGGATCAAGAAATATAAATATTGCAGATGCTAATGGTAATGAAATATGCATACTATTTACCCTCCCCCAGAAGAGGGAAAATAAAGAAATTGAGGACATTATACAAGCCCTTACAATAGATGCTGAGAACCCAGAGAGTATAGCAAAGAGCCATATTACTATTAGGCTAAATATTATTCTTATTTTCTTAGGCAAAAACAGAAATAGTTTGTTTATAAATATCACAAGTATTGTGATGTTGTACCCTGATGCAGCGACTATGTGGCTTACACCAGATATCCTAATACTCTCTTCGAAATCACTACTAAAAAGCCTATCACTGCCAAACAGGATCCCAACCAACAAAGATGCTTGTGGTTCTAACATTATTTTATCTATGTTCTTAATTATTGACTGTTTAAAATCGATCAAGAAGTTCTTTATACCGCTTCCTGCCCTTCTTCTAGCTATATTTGCACATTCAAACAGAGGATTTTCCATAATTAAAAATATTTGCTTATTCATAAGGTATGTTTTGTAGTCAAAATCAGAGAAATTCTCAGGTTCCACGAGGATACCTGTAAATTTACATACTTGCCCTATCTTAAATTTTTCATAATTTTCAGTTTTGATTAGTATATAACCATGATCTTTACCTAAAGTTTGACCATTTAGGTTAATATCCTCTAGCAATGATGCCTGCATTTCTAAATATCTATGTTTAATAACTGATTCATTTGTTATATATCCTTCGAAGGTCACAATTTCGTTTGTGAAACTCACAATACCCGCACTACTCTCCACATTCTGCTTATTAATTGAACCTAACTTAACAGAAGGAATAATTATTGCTAAGAAGAGGAAAAGCGATAGTGTAAAAAAGTGAACACAGTTATTTAGAATGATTTTTAACAAAGAGATGCTTTCTTTCTTCCTCTGAATGTTTCTCAAAAGGACGAAAATCATATAAATGATCAGTAACCATACATATCCAGACACAAGTAGACCGATAGTTGTTAGGCCATCTATGTTTCTCAGAAATTTTTCCGATAAGAAGGTCGATAATATATACAAAATTGAATAAAGCAATATTTTATAATCCAATATGTACCTTACCAACCCTCTTATTCTTTTAAATAGCTTCCTTAAGGTCTCTTTTACCCTGTGCAACATAGTTAAATACAAATTTCATTGGTAAATTTTGCCAATGTAGCTTCTCCTATTCCACTTACATTAAGAAGATCTTCCTTCTTACTGTATGGTCTACCCTGTATTATCTTCCCTGCGGTTGACTCACCTACACCATTTAAAGTTATTAGCTGCTCCTTAGTAGCTGTGTTAATGTTCACACACTCTACACTGCTGTTATTTGTTGTATTATTAGTGGTATTTGATGATTGAGGGGTTGTATTTTGTTCAGTATCTACATACGGTTCAGTGGTCGGAAGATTTGTTACAGGATTATTTATCATATTTTCAATTTTTGAACTTTCATCTACTAGAGGCTCTATTTGGCATATGAGTTCCTTTTCAAAAGGGAAATATAGCTTTTGGTATTCTACTAAGGGCTGTGCAAGATTTATCCTCCTTGCTATGAATTTTGTGGCTGAATCTTTGGTAAATCCTCCCGCTTTATTAACGGCATCTATTACTAGAGTACCTTTTTCTAAGCAATAGACACCTGGAATCCTTACAGAGCCACTAACATCAACATATATGGTACAGCCTTGTTCTGTTTCTACCACCCTATCTGTCAATCTTTTCTCTTTCTCTGATTTAACAGAAATATCTACTTCCTCTAATGGTTTATTATCAAAATCAAAACTTCTTTGTAATACAAAGTGATCAAAGAGAAGACCAAGTGTGAAGGATACTACAAATGTTAGGATGAGATAGTAGAGGGTTTTCTTCTGTATATTTTGCATATACAAAAATATACAGGAGAAAAATTAAATCTAGATTAAATTTCTATGATTTGAACAGACTCAATGACTACAGGGTTTACAGGTTTATCTTTTGAATCCACCTCTACTCTTTCAATGGAATCTACTACAGCGAATCCTTTAGTTACTTTTCCAAATATTGTATAACCTCCATCCAAGGCTTGAAGATTTTCCTCTAGGATATTCCCAGATGTTATGAAAAATTGAGAACCGTTTGTATTTGGACCAGCATTTGCCATCCCCATAGTATATGGTTCGTATTTTCTATCTGTTATCTCATCAGGGATTTGATACCCAGGACCCCCTGTACCCGTGGCTGTTGGATCTCCTGCTTGTATTACAAATCCTTCTACTACCCTATGGAATATTACCTTATCAAAGAATTTCTCCTTACTTAGAAAAAGAAAACTATTTACAGTCTGTGGAGCTTCTCCTTCAAAAAGATCTATTTCAATATCTCCTAGGGATGTTTTTAAGACGGCTTTATAATCTACTCCTTGCTCTAATACAGATTCAGGTTGTGAATATTTTTTTGGTGTATTTACTATATTTTCTTCTGGCATAATTAATCCTTGTTTTGTTAAAAGAAGTCCGAGCATAGATACAGTTAACAAACCCAATGCTAAAAGTAATACTTTTTTATTATCTTTTATTGCATCAGATGCTACACTCATAGTATATCTTTTAGTAATTTAGATTTATATAGTATAGACTATTTTGTTGTATTTATACAAATAAAAAGATACTTTTTTATCTTGAATTGGTCCACCAGAAATTTTTTCTAAGACCGGCACCAAACCATTTACCATGTCTCATTATTTGATCCATTGTTGGACCTGTAACTATTGGCGTGTAATCTACTTGTACTTGGCTAATCCATGGTGTTATGTCTTCGTCTGTAGTTGTAAATACTGCTCTGTACTGGAAGTAATTATCTGTTTCAACTAGCTGGTCGTATGTATAATAAACTTTTACTTGTACATGGTCTATGTACCAGTTTTGATTTAAGGATTCGGGGGGAGGAGGTAGTTGAGCAAACACCTTTCTTGGCTTGAAATATGCTAGTAGTTTATCAAATAGTCCTTCTTTTAGACCTAACCCTTCATCTGCTTCTACATACATTTCTACAGCTACTTCAATTCCATCTATTGTTGCACCCTCGGGAATATCTATAGAGAAGTTATAATAGTCTTGTCCTGAATCAGTAAGGGTAGACCCATCTGCCCAAAGTTTTACTCTGAAATTACTATTTGTAAAGTCAGTAGTATCCCATGTAGTACCCCATTTACTTGTTGAACCACCGAAAAGATATATATCTTCGTTTACCTGTCCTTGAGCTACTGAACTACCCGTCATTTCCGAAGATGAATAGGAGCTTCCTGCATCACCACTTAGAATTGCTCCGAAATAGTCCCAATCTGTCGTTACAGTAGCATAGGTATTATTTGAGGAATAAGCATTCGTTGGGTTAGTCCAATTATTAAAATTGTTCCCTGTGGATATTGGACTCAACCAACCAGTATTTGTACTAATGGTTTGGTAAAGACCTCCAGTGAGATCATCTTGGACCAAATACTTTGCTGCCCTCATATCATCTATCCAATAGTTTGCAGCTTCAGTGGTAAGGATTCTGAATGTTAGGTTAGTAACAGCATTTATATGATTAGGTAGTATATCCCTAGTATCAAAGAACTCTTCTTGCCATTTAAATACATCAGCACTAGTTGTGTATCCACCACTTGGAAATGTACTACCTGTATCCCACTCTATTACCGTTACAGCCCCTGTGTCAACATCTACACTATCTACAGTACCTTGAGCTCTGTAATCAGTACCCCCTGAATTCTCTCTTACAATTATTTTATCCCACTTATTTAAATTCTCTATAGCATCTGTACTGCCATATGCTGTTTCGCTAATGGTAAAGGATGTATCAGAGGAATTTGCTATTAGGTTAGATGATTGTAGGTCTGCTTTAAAATCGACAGTTACTTGATATTTCCTTTTGGTAAACTCATATGCCTGTTTAATCTCTTCATCTGTTCTTGTTTTGTTAGATATTCTAACCTCATCCATTCTCCCGTTTAATCCTCTGGTGGCATCTGTCCAGTTACCTAGTACCAAAGCGTTTGTTGTTGTTGATATGGAGCCTGAATTACCAGATTGGGATACTAATTGACCATTGAGATAGAAGCGAACATTAGAACCATCATATGTCACTGCTACATGGCTCCATACCCCTAATGGTGGTACTACGTAGGAGTATGTTGTGACAGTAGATGTTCCATAGAGTCTAATTATCATCCCATATCCACTTGCAGAAGTCACAGAGAAACCGTATTGATTATTCACACCCTTTTCTACAAGTCTAGTCCATGATCCACCAGTATCTATGGCGTCTGGATTTATCCATGCTTCAATGGAAAGGTTTGTTGTTATATTTAATGCAGCATTATGGGCTATTGTTATACGGTCTGTTCCTCCTGCTAGATCTCTTGCAGATCCAAGTTTACCCGTAACAGAGGATGTACCTGTAGGAGTACCGTGTAATCCGTTACCACTACTATCCAAAAGATATGCTCCTGTTCCTGTGGATTCATCTAAATGCCATAACCCTACTGTATTTGCATCCGTAAGATAATTTGCATGAGAACTTTCTCCAACCATATATTCAATGTTTGTACCCTGTTTGTCTGAGGCTATATGAAAAGGAAGCTTGTTGTAGGAGGTTATATCGGTAGAAGTGATTGTTCTTGAGACACGATAATCTTTTGCATTACTGCTAGAGTAATCACCTTCTATTTTTAAACTCCCAGCCCCTTCCATAGTCAAAATACTTTCGTTAGAATCTGACAATACTGAACCCCCTACAACACTCCAACTAGCTGCAGAATCATCCATATCATCTATACTAACCTCTGTTCCACCCATCCAATCTCCCCATGTACTACCATCTGTACTAGATCTATATTGAAATTCAATATTACCTGATTGGTAGTTTGAAAGAATTTCAGCATACGAAAGAGCTCTTGTATAATATCTAAACGTATCTACTGTTCCATCAAAATAGTTAAGGTAACCACTTCTAGGAGCCTGTTTACCAATATATGGATAATGGGTAGTATCATAGACTAATGTCTGCTGACTAGTATCCTCTCCTTCCAAATTTCCATTCAAATACAACTTTATATTGCTTCCGTCCAAAGTAACTGTAACATGATACCATTGACCAGCTAGAATCGTTGTTGTACCAACCACTTCATCTAATACTCCTCCTCCACTCGTAAGGGAGAGAAAGTTTAACTTATCGCTAGAGTTTATTCTTAAAATAAAACCGTAATAACTACTACCATTGGTAAATCCAAATATCGTATTATTAGCTCCCATGCCACCAGTAGGGAATATCCATCCCTCAATTGTAAATACCTGATTTTTATAACTACCCTGACTCCCCAGAAGTATCTCATCATTACTCCCATCAAACATCACAGCTCCACCACCCCATCTTGCATATTTTGATGTCCATCCAGTCATTCGGGCCACATCCTGACCTGTTGTAGTCATACCAGTTAATGTTCCGTTACAGGAAGTACCACATGTACCCCCGCTAACTGCAGTAGTGCCGCTAGTCTCATTGAAATTCCATTGAGCAAGCAAATCCGTTGTACTATACGGAGTCTCCCCACCCCCTGTGTGTACCCCACTCTCGGTCCAAGACATACTGTCTATATTAGATTCTGCAGATAGATCTAATATTGAGGAGGTATATATTCCAGAAGGATATCCTGTGGCTGTATCTAATTGAACTTTAGGACCTGTAGCCGAGAGTGTTCTTTCAAATATACCTTCATCGAAAAGGTTTTGGGTATCATGTACAATACTAGGATCAATCCTAACAGGATATACCCTATCAGAACTAAATAACCAATTTATATCAACAATAACAGTAGCCCTGTAGTTCCCATCTTCCTTTTCTTCTACATCCAATATGACATCATATGTCTTATCACCTACACTATCTATTGCCCAACTTGGAAGAAAGTGTGCCACATAATTACCCTCTTCATCCTCAAAATGATAGTTTTCTGTACTCTTTCCCTTTATCGTAACCCAATTCCTCTTCAGTTTAAGACCCTCATCCAATTTGATATCAAATACAAATTCATTTAAAGGCAATTTACACTCTAAAAGATTCTCTCCACAATCCTTTGTATATGCTTCCAAATCCCTTATTACAATCTCCTCCTTTAGACCCAAACCTTCCAATATTTGATATTCTAAATCAACACCATCTGCAACTTCTTTATTTACCACTGTCTTTTTCGATACCGGTTCTTCTGTATATTCCCCTATTACCCTCCCACTCTCCACCAATTCCGTACTTGTTTTAATATCATCTGTTCCAATAATTTCAGCAACACTTTTTACAATATCAGAACTATCGGACATTTCTAATTTCTCAGTTTCACTTAAGTTCACACCTTGTAAACTCATCTCTATACCATACTCTTTCTTAGGTTTAACCCAATTAGATATTTTAGTGAAAATATTTTCTTTTTTCTCTTCGAACGGATTTTTTGAACTACTCTTTGCTTCAAATCTAACCCACTGCATATCTGGTTGATCTCTTTTTCCGAATGCAACATTAAATGATGGATTTTTGCTTCCTAATATCGCTTCTTTGTTGGTATTTAGGAAAAATATATCATCATTGGGTTTTGGTTTGAGATATGAATATATAACAAAGGATAGAAGAATGATTAGGAACAATGATATGACAATAAAGAAGAGTTTAGGTTTCTTCTTAATAAAAACTTTTACTTCTCTAAATATTTTCCTTATACACCTTTTTGTTTTATCTAGGGCAGTTTTAAACATAGTAGATATTATCATTGTAAAATATACATCGCATATATTTCAGATCTTATAGTTTTCTATCATATCCTATTTCAATATCACCTACTCTTACATAGTTATCATTAGAGGATGACATCTTAATAACTAACATACATACATCCCCTGCTGATACACATTCTGTTAATCCTGATCCTGATATTGTTGTAGATTTCCATTGTCCTGCTACTGAAGATACCTGAGTTTCAGAGCTACCATCAACACTACCAGAGCTTTCTTCATACACATAGAAGTCTATCTTATTACTTGCACTGTTTGTAGATTCTGTTGCTAGATTAAAGGTAATACCTCCTGCAGACCAACTATCAAAGTCGGATGGAAGAGTGAATCTAACCCTTACATCATAGTCATTTAGTGATACTTCTGAGCTATTCCATTCATAGTAGTTCATGGAATTATTGGTTGCATCACTATCAGATATCATATTACCTATATTGTTAATACCATCTGCAGATAATACCGCACCTGAGTATTCTGCAGAAAGGACAATTGATGTAAATAGAGGTCCTAATGCAATCCAATCAGTTCCATCATTTGTAAACTCTAAAGCATTAGTGGACTCATTGAATCTTACCCAACCACTACTCCCTAACTTAATACTTCCTCCCTGTACCTCTATATCTCCAGTCATTGTGAGGTTTCCATCAGAACCAACTACGAAGGAATCCACACCTAAGGTTTGAAGCTTAAGTAAATTACCACCAGAGCCTGTTTTGTTAATCCATATGCTATTTGTAGAATTTTCACTATCTACTTGTGCTACAGATGGCGAAAGGTTTACAGATGCATTTGTTCCTTGAGATAGTTCAAATACTAATCCTCCTGTTACCACATCTAATCTTAGTTTTTGTGTAGCTCCAGAGTAGTTGTAAAGCCTTACTTTGTTAGAATCTACCTGTACTATTTCATATCCTACATTGTATGTAAAAGATATACTGCTAAATGTAGGTCTAAATCTGGTATCTGTGGTTGTGAAGATTACTCTGTACTGTAGATAGTCATTTGGAGTTGAGTATATTTCATCAAGACCACTGGTTGGTAATATTTCAGCTTTTACATTGTCTATATAGTATGTATTTGTAGAGGATGTTAGATTGGTTATTCTTAATTTTGTTATAGCATTCCTATTCTCGGAAGCTATGTCTGTAATATCCCAATACACTTTCTGCCACTCTAGGCTATCAATTACGATATTCTCTGTATGCTCATCTCCTGTACTTTCCCCCATACTGAAGGATAGGGATTGATTTATAACTGATGCTTTAACCCACATAGTTATGTAATCATAGCCAGAAAGATCTATAGCAGATATTGTTGCCTCTGAGTATCCTCCATTAGTACTAGATACCATTTTTGTAATGTTTCCACTTGTTAGCTCATCTTCATCTTCAAAGAAATCAACATCTCTCGTGGTATCACCATCTGATACAGTTACATTAGTACCAACCCATGAGGATGCATTGTCTGCATCTTGTAAGGTGGTATTTGCAGAATTAGAGTCTGTGGGTCTCCACTCTTCCCATGATCCATCTGTGGGATCAGTAGTAGCTCCTGTTCTTGTTTGTATAGATATTTGACCATATGTATCATTATCAAAGTTCCATCTAAAGTCTGAGAATGACCCAGCTCCTATAGTTGGTATTACATTAGAATGATACATACCGTATGAGTATGAACCACCCTCATAGAAGTTTGTGACTGATGGACTTCCTGATGTACCAGAGTATGTTTCCGAATAGTAGACGGCTATGCGACCATCTCCACCAGTACCACCATAACGACTACCTGTACTTGGAGTTCCACCACTAGCCCCTGAAACAAGTATTTTTGAAGATCCTAAGGACACCGAGTTGCCCTCTATTTTTATTGTTCCACCTGCACCACCACCACCACCACCAGCATAGTTTGTAGCAGTCTGAGCATTACTTCCTGCCGTACCATTAGAGTATATATTCCCAGATATAGCAACAGAATTAGCATTAATCAAAACAATTCCACCCCCATTTCCTCCTGCTCCTCCAAGGTTAGCTCCATTGTCAGACCCTGCACCACCAGAGGAACCAAAAAATATTTTAGAAAGATTATCCTCCCCATAAGCTCCTCCTCCTCCTCCTCCTCCGTCTGCGCTCACACCGCCATCTCCAGAAGAATTTGTCCCCCCATCCTCTCCTGCCTCCTCACTTGTAAGACCACCACCACCAGTACCAGGAGTTCCATGCCCACCTCCTCCTCCAGCAGCTGTGTTTCTTCCTGCACCACCACCTGCTCCCCCTCTGTTAGGTGATCCAAGTCCAGGAGTATTTCCAGTATATGATCCTCCTCCTCCTCCACAATATCCATTTCCCCCATCTAAAGTCGCACCACCACCACCAGCTCCTGAGCCACCAACAACAGATGCATCCCCTCCCGAACCTCCCAAACCACAAAACGCCTCTCCACCATCTCCACCATACGAATTATTTGTCCCACCCCTGTATCCTAATCCTGTCACATCTATAGTCCCATTTATATTTACTGATTCTGATGCCCTGAAGAACATTACACCACCTTTCCCTTCTCTATATATCGGATTTTCCTTAGCTTCTGTACTCCATGCATCCGGATAAAAATCGATTCCACTATTGACAGTTAAGTTCTGATAATTTGGAACCCTTTGTAGCATTACTCTCTGCGTATTTGCTGTAGTACCAAGATTAGTATCATCATTTAGATTATTACCATAGTATTTTGTTTTAGCTGTAGTAAATCTAACTGTAGTTGCAGATACACTTTGTATTCTTAATGTCTCATAGTTACCGACATTGTCCATTGAAGAATATGTACCTTGAAGATTTATTATTAAAACCTCATCTCCTGGAGATAGACAACCAAGACTAGGAGCTCTGTTTAGTGTCGCTTCTGTTCCAGAAGTATTAAAAGCAAGAACATTGTAGTTAACGGCATCCCCACCATCAGCACAACTCCTTCCTGCTATTAAGCTTGTTCTATTTATATTTGTATTATATGCAACTGTCACATTACCATCCCTACCATCCCCTACATCTATACCAGACTCTAGGGATATTTCAGTTAGACCAATCATAGCCCTTATTATCCCTGTTGGTGCTGATACTTCCTGATCCCCTACGATACCTGGATCTGCTTGATAGAAGTTTGTTACTGCTGGTGTTCCAGATGTACCAGAGTATGTATCTGTGTAATAAATAGCTACTCTACCACTACCACCTGTACCACCATTATTTACTGCTGTATTATTAAATCTTCCTACTCCACTTGCACCTCCTGTTACTGTAACCTTAGAAGGGCCTATATTAACAGTACCAGCATCTATTCTTACTGCTCCACCTGCACCACCACCACCAGCACCAGTATAATAGGAAGTACCACTGGCTCCATTGCCTCCAATTACACCATCACTTGCTAAAGTACCTGAAACTGTTACTGAACCTGCTGATATGTATACAACACCACCACCATCTCCTCCTGCACCTCCTAATTGAGGCGATGCATTATTTCCACCTCTACCACCACCAGAACCAAACATTAATTTTGTTAATTCGGCATCACCATATGTACCACCACCACCACCTGCTCCAAAATCAGGTGCAGATCCACCACTACCAGAACTATTTGTACCACCATCTGTAGCCCCATATGTTAATGCATTACATGTTCCAGATGTACCTGCTGTACCATATCCACCTGCACCACCACCTGATCTTCTACCACCACCACCACCTGCACCACCATAGTTTGCAGAGCCATTAACTACAGTAGCACCACCACCACCTCCTCCTCCACA
>Ga0255347_1001246_pt1 | contig 42507 bp, 42 predicted proteins | sample wastewater_treat_2_FD_192479 | JGI IMG/M metagenome (GOLD analysis project Ga0255347, IMG submission 192479) | Wastewater microbial communities from Lulu Island WWTP, Vancouver, Canada - plant24 | ecosystem: Engineered > WWTP > Wastewater > Unclassified | place: Canada: Vancouver, British... | reverse complement strand
CGGAACGATCGGAGACATTATGCGCTGGTAGATATACTTTTCTCGAATAAAATGAACGCTCTTTTTACCCGTAATTTCGGTGTATTCAGAGCGTTTTTATTTTTTCCCAACTGTAAAACTCGGGAATCCGCCCATAAAAGCGGTATGAATTTGGGCAAATCGGATATTATTGTCTTTTGCAAATTGCTGTATTCCGTCATAAACATCCTGACCGGTACTGATCCGTAATATCCATTCCCGCCCGCGAGTACATTGAACTGCTTTATAACCTTTTTGTTCCATATGATGCCTCATTTTTATCAATTGATATGAAATACATTTTTTCTTTTTGTAATATTTTAAAGAAACGATTCAGTAATTTGATATTCTTTATTTCCGGCCAATCCTATTGATGCGATGAGCATGTTTTCAGGTCCGATCTGAAAAACGATTGCCTCATTTTGCTAACCGATCCGATAATAAAGCGAGAGAGATGACGAAAAGCAGGGGATAAAGAGATGGATAAAATGATTAATGACCTGATATTCGTCAAACTCTCTCAAGAAATAAGCCCTACATCATTTTCCTTTCGATCAATACATCTACTGCTCGTACGCCTTTTCCTTCCGGGAGAACCATTAATGGATTGATATCCATCGCGGCAATTTCGTTTTCAAAATCTTTGGCAAGATAGGATAGATTTACAATCGAATCCAGCAATGCATCGATATCGGCTTTGGGCTTTCCGCGGAAACCTTTCAATAGTTTACTTCCTTGAGTCTTATTCACAAGTTCCGAAGCTTCTTCTCTTGAAAGGGGCGGTATAGCCAACGCCGAATCCTTCATTAATTCAACCAAAATACCGCCTGATCCGTATACAATTGCAGGACCGTAAGTTTTATCGTTGATGATTCCCAAAATTACCTCAACAGATGCGGATGAAATCATTTCTTGAACGATTACGCCTTCGATTATTGCATCTGGTTTATAAGATCGAACGGAGGTAATAATTTGGTCGAAAGCCTTCATGACCCCCTGCTCATTATGGATCCCGACCACAACTCCTCCACATTCCGTTTTATGATGAATATCGGGAGAGTTAATTTTCATTACTACCGGGAATCCGATCTCGGATGCATAAGCTATGGCTTCTTCCTTTGTTGCCGCGACTGATTCTTTCGGTCCCGGTATTCCATATGCCGCCAATAATTTACGCCCTTCGATCTCTGAAAATTCTTGATTCCTTTGTTTGAAGCGATTTTGCCATTTTTTCAGATCATTCAAATTAATCGGGCTGCTTCCCGCTGTGAATTTTGGATGTTTGCGAAAAGATGCATAATTCTCAAGAGCCTGAATTGCCCGAAGTGCTTCCGGTGTCCCCTGAAGGTACGGTATACCTGATTCCCGTAAATATTGTTCAACCGTCGGATCAAAACTACCTGAGAAATTTGAGAATAAGCAGACCGCTTTTTTATTCTCGTTTTTCACTTTAATGGCGGATTCGGCAATTCTTAAGGATTGTTCGATTTCCCGTTCGGCAACACCGCGCGGGGTATCCCGAGACATTGCGATCAAGCCGATTTCTGCTTGGGATGCTACGGCGGAAACACAACCGGGGACCATTTTTTCCAAATCCCCGTTTCCCCATGCATCCAGCGGATTGGAGATCGTACTGTAATCGGGTAAAATCTCATGAAGGGCGGCCAAGGTTTCTTGGTTAAATTCCGGAAAATGGATTCCCATTCCCTGGGAAAGATCCTCAATGAGGCCGATTTGTCCACCGGATAAACTAAGAATGCAAACGCCGTCTTTATCCGGCAGCGGTGAAGCAATAAATAATTCTGCGGCTTCGACAAGTTCATCCAACGTATTCAAACGGATCACGCCTTCTTTTTTCAAAATCGCATCCAAAACCGCATCGGATCCGGCCAGAGATCCTGTATGCGCCTGAACAGCACGTTGAGCGCCTTCCGAACGTCCGACTTTCAGCATTAAAACCGGTTTTTCGGCTTTATTTGCGGCTCGAACCGCATCGATAAATTTTTGTGAAGAAGGAATCCCTTCGACAAATGCGATGATTACTTTTGTTTCGGGGTCATCTGCCAAATAACCGATGTAATCCGAAATATCCAAGACCGCTTGATTCCCGGTAGAAATCAGGTAACGAAATCCAAATCTGGCCGAATTTGCCAATCCCATCAAAATTGCCCCGCTTTGCATGACGGCGGAAATATTTCCGGCTTTGATATTTGGTTTAATCGCCACACTAAAAGCCGCATATTTATCCGGAATATTCGCGACGCCGATGCAGTTTGGTCCACAAAGCAAAATATTGTTTTCCTCACAATATTTGAAAATTTCATCTTGGAGTTTCTTGCCTTCGGGCCCGGATTCCGAAAATCCGCTTGCCAGGCACCAGCATGCCGGGATATTCAGCGAATGCATCTGTTCCAATACAGATTTTACTTGTGGGGCACCGATCAGAATTGCTACCATATCGATATCTTTCCCGACGGATGCGAGATCCTTATAACACGGGTGTCCCAATACAGACTCATTTTTCGGATTAATTGCAAAAATTTCACCTTGATAACCCAAATAGTGTAAGTTTTCGATTGCAATTCGTCCGGCACTTCCGTGTTTTTCGGAAGCTCCGACAATGGCTATGCTTTTGGGATTCAATAAAGGGCGTAGGTTGCGAAAAGAAGTGGTCATAATTTTTCCTAATCAAGGGGAAGAGGATTCTTCCCCTTGATTCATTTTATAAATTAATGGACGATGATCTTTGCCAAACTTTGGATGGCATTGCTTATTTCTTCCGGAGAAAGGCTGCAGAAGGGAATTCTTAAGAATCGATCCCCATCCTGCGGATTCAAATAAAAACCGCAGCCGTCGGTTAATTTAAACCCGGCATCAGCGGCTGCTGGTAACAATTTCTCCATTGAATTTCCTTCCGGAAGTGTGACACCGACAAAGAATCCCCCTTCGGGACGGGGGTACACGGCGTTCGGAAGATACTTATCCAGCGAATTTAGTAAAGTATCTAAACGCGGGCGATATAAATCACACAATTTTTTTAAGTTTGGTTCAAAGAATCCTTGATTCAGATATTCATAAACCTGTCCCTGTGTCGGAGTAACCGAACCGATATAAGTGTCAACCTCCCATGCCGTGATTCGTTTCACAATATCTTCTCGCCCATATAAATATCCGGTCCGAAGCCCCGGTGCGAGCGTTTTCGAAAACGAAGAAAGGGTCACAACGTGATCCGGAGCGAAAGACCGGATGGAAGGAACTGCCGTCCCATGATAACGCAACTCACGGTAAGGTGCATCCTCAACGACGAGAAAATCATATTCTTCCGCCCATTTGGCAATTTGCTTCCTTTTTTCCGCACAGGTAGTCGTCCCCATCGGATTTTGAAAATCGGAAATGATATAGAATAACTTTGGGGGGCGTTTTTTCAGTTCCTTTTCTAAAATGTCCAGATTAACTCCATCGATTTCAAGCGGTATTCCGACAACATCGGCACCTGAGCGTTTCAGAAGTGTATTGGCTCGGTCATAAGAAGGTGATTCGATATAAGCACAATCTCCCGGTTTCATTTCGGTGAGTGTCACGAATTGGAGCAACTCTAACGAACTGTTTCCTAAGACAACCTCTTCTTTCCTTACTCCATGTTTTTTTGCCAAATACTCAATCAGGGGTGGATAGCCGGGCGCATGCAGATATTGGAGAACACGTTTTCCGTCTTCTCTCAGATTTTTTTCGGATGCTTTTATCAGTTCTTCAATCGGGAATACTTCAACCGGAGGAACGCCACGAGTTAAATTGATCATATAATCCTTTCTGTCAATAAGATTTAAATCTATAAAAATTATTTATTTTATTTCTTTAGCCGGAGGAAATGAAAAGCGTCCGACTTTGCTATGATGCAACCCAAGATCTACCATTGCTTCCGCAACTTTAAGTGCGACAGAACTCGGATCGAGAACAACCACTCCTAATTCACGTTCGATATCTTCCGAATATCCAGCCAATCCAGCACAACCGAGAATTATCACCTCTGCCCGATCTTCTTTTACCGCCTTACGGGCTAATTCAATGATTTTCTCCTTTGCTTTTTGGGGATTGCTATCCATTTCAAGAACCGACATTTCCAAAGCAGGAGAAGAGGCATAAGATTGAGACAAACCATGTATAGTGATATGCAATTCGCGGGTCGGAATCCGTCTTTCCATTCCGGTCATAATCGAAAATTTATGACCGAGCATCGCTGCCATATGCAGGGTTGCTTCTTCAATACCGATCACAGGGATTGAAGAAATTTCTTTTGCGGCATCCAAACCGGGATCTGAAAAGCAGGCGAGAACGATGGCATCATATCCATCTTCATTCGCTTTTTTAACTAAATCCATAACATAAAAAGCTGCGATTGTCTCATCATAAGCGGATTCAATTGAGACAGGTCCATGTTCAGGGCAGATCACGGTGAGTTCACAGTCATCTCTTTTGATCTTATTTAAGGTATTTCTAAGGTGATCCGTCACACTCTTAGAAGAATTGGGATTAATTACACAAATTCGCATGGTTGTTTATTCTCCTTTCATCCAATTGCGACCTTCATTAAAAGCTTTTATATTTAAATCAACGTATTTTTTAGGGACCCGTTCTTTTATGACTTCTTCCCATATCTTAGGGTCGATATTAAAAAGTGCGGATATTGCTCCGAGAAGAACAATATTCAATACTTTTGAATTTCCGACTTTCAATGCCAACTCAACTGCCGGAATTTCATGAACATTACTCGAAGTCTTACGCAGAGATTCTTCGATGACCTCATCGGTCGGATATTCGGCAAGTCCGCTTGAAACCAAAACAGGGAATATTTTCTGCTGATTCATCAGGATTGTACCGGTTGATTTTACTTGACCGAGATGGCGGAGCGCTTCCAGCTCTTCGAATGCAATCAGATAATCCACCCGTCCCTCCGGTACGATCGGCGAGTAAACAATTTCACCCCATCGAACATGGCTGAGTACCGCGCCTCCCCGAACCGAAAGTCCAAGCAGATCGGATTTTTTTACGTCATATCCTGCTGCAAAACCGACCGCAGCCATAATTTCACTTGCTAAGACAGTACCCTGTCCGCCTACTCCTGTAATTAAAAAATTGATCGTTTCCATAAAGTTTTTCCTTGTCTGTTTATGAGGCTTGGGTTGATACAATTGCTTTCCGCGGACAAACTTGAGCACAGATTCCGCATCCGACACAAAGGACAGGATCAATAGATGATTTTCGTCTCCCCGTTTTTTCATCCACGATATCCGATCGGGCTATTGCAGAACAACCTAATTTAAAACAGGTACCGCAGCCATTGCAATTTGAAGTCACTGTATATGCGGGTTTCAGATTATTTCCGACAAAGAAGCAGGGGCCTTCGACGATGATAAAGGATAAACCATCATGATTTAAGCCTTCTTTTATTGCCGAATCCACACTTTTCACGTCAAAAGCATTTGCTTTAAGGACGTGCTCAACTCCGATTGCTCTGACCATTTTTTCGATATCTACCCGTGTTCCTTTTCCCCTAAGTGTGTAGTCGACACCGGGATGATCTTGATGTCCGGTCATTGCAGTGGTTGAATTATCCAATACCATCAATGTGACATTGCTTCCGTTGTGAACCATGTTCAGCAACGGAGTCACGCCATTGTGAAAGAAAGTCGAATCCCCGACTATACCGATAATTTTTTGGCCGGTTTTCTCAATTCCGCCGATTTCGAAACCATGTGCAACGCCAAAACCGGCGCCCATTGATCCCATAAAATCGGTAGCGTAAAAGGGAGCTAAAGCGCCCAAGTTATAACAGCCGATGTCGCTGACAATGATGACATCCTTCATTTTGGCGAGGTTATAAAATGTACTTCGATGAGGACAACCGGGGCATAAAACCGGAGATCTTCCGGGAAGATTTTCGGGAGTTACATCTCGTTGTTCAGCGACTTTCTCCCAAGGAATAATTCCCGCTTTCGCACAGGCTCTTTCAATATCTCCGGTCAATAATTCTCCGTATCGGGGGAATATATCCTTTCCGATGCAATTGATCCCCATTGCTTTTACCTGTTGTTCGATAAAGGGATCCAATTCTTCGATGACCATAACCTGATCGACTCCCGCCGCTAATTCACGGATTAAACCTTCGGGAAGGGGATAGGTCATTCCGAGTTTTAGAAAAGTCGCATTCGGAAATATTTCACGCGCATAATGATAAACCGGACCGGATGCGATTATTCCCAATTTTTGATCTCCCCATTCCAAGCGGTTAATGGAAATTTTATTGGAAACATCCACCAACTTTATCAGGCGATCTTCAATCATGGGTCGTTTTTTCTTTGCCAACATTGCCGAACAAACATATTTATCCTGATCTCTGACCCATTTTTCGGGAATTTTTTCATCATCCCAATTTCTTTCCCCGATTTCAACCGGTGAAGCGGAATGGGCAACGCGCATACATGTACGATATAAAACCGGCACATCCCATTCTTCTGACATTTCAAGAGCAATTTTTACAAAATCTTTTGCTTCCTGACTGTCGGAAGGTTCAAGCAAAGGCATTTTAGCAAAAGGTGCATAATGCCTGTTATCCTGCTCGTTTTGAGAACTGAACATGCCCGGATCGTCTGCTACAACGATTACCAAGCCGGCTCGCATGCCTGTATAGACGGCAAAGAAGAATGCATCGGCAGCGACATTCATGCCGACCTGTTTCATCGTTGTAATGGAACGCTGGCCGGCATAGGCAGCTCCGATGGCTGCTTCCGTGGCAACTTTTTCATTTGTAGACCATTCGGCATAAATTTCTTTATACTGAACGATATTTTCCAAGATTTCCGAGCTGGGTGTCCCTGGGTATCCGGTGGCAACTTTTACTCCTGCCTCGTAAGCGCCTCGCGCAAGAGCTTCGTTCCCTGTCATCAATTTTTTCATATTTTCTCCTTAATCCTCAATACTCAAATCAATAAAAACTGTGAATCTATTGGCATAAACAAAATAACCAAGAAAAATCTTGGTCACATATTAATCTATGCTATGCATAGATTGTCCTCAGCAGAAGGTGTTACTGCTTGAGACGTATTCGGATTATTTGAACAGTGGGTAAACTAACGGATTGTAAAAAATTGAATAAAAGGAGTTCTGAAAAAAAACTTTCAGAATTTTCAATTTTAGAATTATTTCGAGAGAAGTTTTCCTGTAAATGAAACATTTTGGATAATTTTTCTTTCTCTAATTTTGGAATCCTTTCTAATTCTAAATGGTTCTTCAATTCTGTCAAGGATGAACTTGAGGATTGACAAGGCTATTTACACTTGTTCTGATAGCAGCCATTTCAAAATGTCTTATTTTCAAAGTTGGAAAGATTCAAATTTTGAATCACAAGCTGATGAATAAACAAGTTTTACAAAGATCTTTTGAGAATAATATAGAGATAATCTTCGATCGGATATCATCGGTGTTTGCATCATACCGAAATGAAATTATCTGAAGGCAGATAATATTTTTACCGTTCGTTTGTAATTTAAAAATTGCATTCCAAAACGAATTTTGAGATCAGTTGTCTTATTGCTTTCTACCAATTATTTTTTCCAAAACCTGAGGTGAAGTGCAACGATTTCCTCTTCAACTTTTGGGAAAGGTCCAAGCAAATTTATTTTTTTCTGTCCCGCCTGTATCACTTTTGCTGCACCCATATTGAAAGTCGGATTCTTCTCATCGGCACCGGTCATTTCCAATAATTTTCCTTCGGTAATTCCGAAGACGATACAACCGATATTAGCCCAATAAATTGCACCTGTACACATTGGGCAAGGTTCGACAGTTGTATATAAGGTACATTCAGCAAGTTTGGCTTTATCATACGTCTGGCTTGCGAGTGAGGCCAGCATACGTTCAGCATGAGCTGTTGCGTCATGCAATTCTCGTTCCCTGTTTCCCTGTTCCATTAAAATTGTGCCGTCAGCATCGACTAAAATGGCACCGAAAGGCGTATTACCCTCAGCAACGGCTTGTTTGGCAACTTCATTAGCTTTTCGAAGATAAGCGATATGATCCATTTTTTCCCTCACGAATTGACTCCGATAACTTTATCCAATGCATTAATGATATTTTCGTAACCCGTGCAACGGCATAGATGTCCGGAAACCCGTTCACGTAATTCTTCCCGGGTATATTTTTTCCCGCTATTGCAAAGCTCCACACCCGTCAGAATTAAACCCGGTGTGCAGAAACCACACTGAATGGCCGCCTCATCAATAAAAGCTTGTTGTATCGGATGCAAAGATCCATCTTTTGCCCGAACGCCTTCAAGGGTGAGGATATCGTGACCTTCAACCCAATCTGCCAAGTAGATACAACTGTTGATCGATTTTCCATCGAGTAAGACTGTGCATGCTCCACATTCACCGGCTTCACAGCCTTTTTTGACACTTGTCATACCAAGATTACGCAGAATATCGGTTAAGCTTTCTCCCTCAGAGAATGTTGTGGTGACAGGTTTCCCATTCAAAATAAAATTTATTTCTTTAAAGCCCATTGTTTTTACCTCCGGCTCTCTCAATCGCTTTCTTGACTGCACGCACACTCAGTGTTCGAATCAGTTGTTCGCGTAATTCTCTGGATGCTCTCCAACTGTCCCGCGGGTTAAGTTCAGAAAGGACTTCTGTATGGATCTTTTGCCAAAGCATATCATCAGCAGCCATTCCGACAACAGATGATTCAAGATGGGGACAGCGTACGGGTTTTGCAGCTGCCACGCCAAAGGCCAGATTTAATGCAGCAAGGTGAGTTTTGTCTTTTTCAAGTTTTACGGCTGCTGCGCAACCGAGTGTCGAAATTTCCATGGCATTGCGTTGCCCGAATTTAAGATAGCAACCATTCCAATTTTCATAGTTTTCCTGTGGAATAATGATGGCGGTTAGTAATTCATGATCTGATTGCAAGGCGGTCTTTCCTGGACCAATATAAAATTCCGATATCGGAAGGATCCTTGTGCTTTCTTTAGAACGAAATTCAAGTTTAACATCCATCGCCAATAAAGATGGAGCGCTGTCAGCACTAACAGCTCCGTTGCAAAGATTGCCGCCGATCGTAGCAACATGACGGATCTGAGGGCTACCGACCTGATTGGCAGCTTCAGCTAAAATCGGAATATACCTATTAATCAATGTATCCTGGTAAATTGTATCGAAACACGTACCGGCACCAATGACAATAGAGCGATCTTCATGCAGATGAATACCATTTAATTCAGGGATCTCACGGATACCGATGAGCACAGCGTCGCGTAACTTACGCTGACGTAAGCGGATCATAATATCAGTACCTCCGGCAATGATTATCGCTCCCGGATATTCTTTTAGGAGATCCAATGCTTCAGCGATACTGTGAGCAGAAAAATATTTTTGAATATCATACATAGATAGACTTATCCTTTACATCAATCGCTTATTAAACCTGCTTTACGAAAAGCATGCACCAGGTTCTGAGGATTCATTGGCAAAGCATATACCCCAACGCCGGTAGCGTGGAGGATTGCGTTTCGGATCGCCGGCGCTTGTGGGATTAATGGTGGTTCCGCTAGACCTTTGTTACCAAAGGGCCCTGACGGTTCGTAGGTCTCGATAAAAGCGGTTTCAATTTCCGGGACATCCATACTGGTTGGTATTTTATAGTCAAGAAAATTGTTATTTAATGGGCGTCCGGTTTTTTCATCGAATAACATTTGTTCTCCAAGCGCATATCCGATACCCATACCCACTCCGCCATGTAACTGAGCAGCTGCTAACTGAGGATTCAGTATCTGTCCGCTATCATGAACGGAGTAGACTTTATTGATGTGGACTTTTCCGATCGGTACATCAACTTCAAGATCGATAACGCTGACACCATAAGAAAAACAGATATTTTGTGCTGTATAGGTTGCTTCACTGGTTATATGTTCAGTAAGAGTATGTTGATCATTAATAAAGTTCATATGCTTGCAGATCATTGCGATGCTCATTTGTTCTCTGCCATCGTGTGTGACTATCTTTTCATTAATCAGCTTTAATTCTTCGGCAGGAACTCCCAATATCATTGCAGCTCGATCGATCAATTTGTCTCTTAAAATTTCTGCAGCTTTTTTTACTGCGCCTCCGGAAACATAAGATTGGCGAGAAGCATAAGCACCATTGTCATAAGGAGTAACGTCGGTATCTTGTGTAGAGATCACTGTCAGACGAGACTCCGGAATACTGGTGATTTCAGAAACTATTTGGCAGAAAATTGTATCGGATCCCTGCCCCAATTCGGTTGCTCCAACCTGGATAGTGGCTGTTCCATCTTCGTTCATCATAATTCGGCAGGCTCCATTTTCAATTTGCAGAGGGTAGACGCCAGTCTTGTAGGAGAACAATGCCATTCCGATACCTTTTTTGATGTCCTTTGAAGTAAGATTGAACTCTGTATAAGCGCGGCGTTTCTCGTCCCAGCCGGACATTTCCCGTGCTTTCTGCATACAGGCACGAGCACCGTTTGATTTAACCACAAATTTATCAAAAGGATCGATGAAATCATCAGTCATGACGTTTTGCATGCGGAAGTCGATTGGATCCCAGCCATGGGAAAGCGCTATATCGTCCATTTGACTTTCCATAGCAAACGCTAGCTGAGGAATACCATAACCTCGCATGGCTGCAGCGGAGGGACGGGTCGTATAAGCAGTGGAAGATTCCCCGATTTGTTCACCTTTTGTCATGTATGTTTGGAAATTATTGGTAATGGCATAAGCCGCAACGGCATGAGCATGGGCTGCATAGGCGCCCCCGTTAGAATTAATACGAAGCCCTTTTCGCAAGATTGAACCGTCATCATCAACTTCTGTAAACATGCTCATATCGAAGGCATGACGAGTACGTGTGTTTATAAAGGTCTCCTCGCGAGTCAACTGAAGGGAAACGGGACGACCACCCAGACGTTTGCTAATCAAAGCCACCAATGGTTCATACATGGTATCTTGTTTGTTTCCGAAGCCACCACCGATAAAAGGTTTGATTACTCTCACGGAGCCGATGGGCATATTGATGGCATCTGCTACATTGCGACGCATAGTATGAGGGACCTGATTGCAGGAAACCACTATCATTTTTGTACCTTCCATATAGGCAAAACAGCCGTTATTTTCCATATGGCAGGCATGAACAGCCGGAACATAGTAATGATCTCCGATCATATCCGCCTTTCCGGCGATTTCGTTCTCAGAGGAGAAATCAGCGGTATAAAAACGGACATTCCCATTGATGTCTATCGTGAAATCCATACGTGACAATTCGTTATTCGGACGGAAATCATGCAGTACACATGAGTTTCCGATAGCTTCTTCGGGGGTCATCATAGGAGGATATTCCTCATATTCTACCTGAACCTGTTCCGCAGCCAACAGAGCATGAAGCGGCGTATCAGCGACAACTGCAGCCACATCGTCACCATAGTAGCGAACGCGACTCTCCAAAATCAATTTATCTTTAATATCGGCATGATTCGGATCCAATGACAGCGGATGCCCAGCAGTTGCGAAAAAATTATTGGGAACATCAAAGCATGTAATGACCATCTCAACTCCGGGCATCCGCAACGCTTTTTCACTGTCGATTTTTTTAACCACACCGTTAGCGATCGTGCTATGCACAATTTTTACGTGTAGCGCATCTCTTGGAACAAGATCTTCGATATATTTTGCTTGTCCTGTAACCTTCATTAATGCGTCTATTCGCGTTACACTTTTTTTAATCCCCATAATTTAATTTCCTTTTTCTATTTTCTGTGTGTCATAATACCAATCCAGAGAGTAGGGTATATTTTCGAACTTTTCAAGATAGCTGCCATCCAAAAACTCCTCCCAATCTCGGACAAACCAGTCGCCATTTTCAAAAATCAGGTCGATTTTATATGTCATTCCGCTCAAGCGAGCCGCTTGATCATAGACGACATGCGCGATATTCCCATCGAAAGTAAGATGAGGTTTGCTGATATAGAGAGGAGTTATATAAGGATAGCTACGTTCTTTCGCAAAAGCATTACAGAAGGATTTTTCGTCCATCTGATCATGGAAAGATTTTTCCAGCATGGCATAAATCTTCTCGGGATGCTTATAGCTGTGATCAATAACTTCCGCATAAGCTTGGGCCCGTTCCATTGCACGCTCTTCTGTCGGAGCTACATAGCACCAAGCTGATTGAGTCATTAGCATAATAGTAATAAAAAGCAATGTTATTCTGTGATTCATCGTTCCATTCTTGAGTAAGGTATCGTATAAGCGCTCGGAAAGACGGCTTTTCCGGAGGCTATTACCAATGCGATAATTGTCATCAAATATGGCAACATCAATAACAATTGGCTTGGAATCCCCACACCGTGTGCTTGTAGACGCAATTGCAGAGCAGAGGCGAGACCGAAGAGCATGGCGCCAAACATTGCCCGTACCGGTTGGAAACTGGCAAAGATTACAACAGAAACGGCGATATATCCGAAACCACCGATTACCTTCTCTGTAAATGTGTTGAGATAAGCAATTGTCATGAAAGCTCCGCCCGCTCCGGCATACGCACCACCGACCAATACAGCCGAATAGCGAATGCGAGCTACATCAATCCCTTTTGAATCAGCCGCACGTGGATTTTCACCCACTGCCTTTATTTTCAGACCGTAAGTCGTGCGTTCGAGAATGAACCAAGTTATTGGAACAAGGATAAAAGTCAGATAAACCAGAATGTTATGCTGAAAGAAAATTGTTCCGATGTACGGGATATCTCCAAGCACCGGTATTTTCAGAGACTGGAAGGAAGTTATTTTTGCGGGTAAGGCACGGATTCCAAAAACCAGACGATAGATAAACGAAGCCAGACCGCTCGCGAGAATATTCATACCGATACCGGCGATAACTTGATTGGCACGCATGGTTATACTAAGCCAAGCCATAATCAAACTGTATATCATACCGGCTAAAATACCGCAGAGAAACCCGAACCAGAGATTCTGAGTGACGCAAGCTCCTATAAAACCACAAATTGCACCCATTAACATTGTCCCCTCAACACCGAGATTAAGGATTCCGGCGCGTTGGGTATAAATCTGTCCTAGTGCGGGAAGCAAAATCGGGGTTGCCAGACGGATCATTCCAGCAAATAAGCTGACGAAAAAGGTGATGTTCAAAATGCTTCCCATTTTTCTATCCTTTCTTTTCTTTATGGGAGACTTGTGGGAGTCTGTCGGCAAACATATTCCGTGCGATCACAAGAATAATAATCAAGCCCTGTATAACATTGACAACCGAATACGGGACTTCAGTCATTCGTTGCATACTTGCACCTCCGCAAAGCAGTACCGAAAAAAAACAAGCTGAGGCGATGATACCGTAAACATTTAGCGAGCCAAGTAGAGCGATAATAGTGGAAATATTACCGTAATCAGCAGCAATGCCGTCAAGGATTCGATGTTGGATACCGAATGTCTCTATCCAACCAGCCAAGCCTGCAAAAGCACCCGAAATCATCATCGTTGTCATAACGGTTTGTTTAACATTGATTCCCGCATATGTTGCGACCATTTCACCTTGACCGATCAGATTGATGCGATAACCGACGGAAGATTTCCAGAAAAAGCACATCATAATTGTGACTGCTAACAGTATGAAGATTCCGATATGTAGACGGTAGTTGCCAATGAGACGAGCAAAAAACATAGATTCAGGAACAAGAGGAGATTGAGATAAATCTGTGGTTGGATCCTGCATCGGACCATTAACCAGATACATCAAGAAATAGGATGCAATTGAATTAAGCATCATGGTTGTGATCACTTCATTTGCCCCGAAGCGGTTACGAAGGTAACCGGCTAATCCTGCGTAAAGAGCCCCGGCTGCCAAAGATGCGATAAAAGAGAGGATAAAACGTACCGGGATAGGAATATTAATATAGAGCGCGACTGCAGTTGCGGCAATGGATGACATGATGAACTGCCCTTCCGCACCAATATTCCAAAGTTGCGCTTTATATGCAATGGATACTCCAAAAGCCATTAATAAGATGGGAATCAGTTTGACAAATAGTTCACAGATTCGCTGCGGACTGCTGAATGCGCCGCGCAGCATCGCACCATAAGCCTCAAAGGGACTATTTCCTGTCAAATATACCAAAATACCTCCCAGTATTAAGGCAATAAGGATCATGCAAATTGTACCGAAGGCATTAATAGCTGTTTTTCTTGTTTTTTCATTCATCAATCATGTACCTCTTGTTTCTTCCCCATCATCAGAGCGCCAATATCCATTGGATCTGCACCTCGCGGCAATATTCCCATCAACTGACCATCATAGATCACTGCGATACGGTCGGATAGTTGTAGAATTTCTTCGAGATCAGCAGAAACTAGCAAAACAGCTGTTCCGCTATTTCGCGCTTTAAGAATCTGACCGCGAACATATTCTGACGCCCTCACATCCAAGCCACGGGTAGGTTGATTTGCAACCAGCACATGGGGATCAAGGCTTAATTCACGAGCAAGAATCAGTTTCTGTTGGTTACCACCGGAAAGCGAACGAGCTAATTCGTTACCGTCAATAGCTTTAATCTGATAAGCATCACGTGCTTTCTCCCAGTTTTGATCAACCAGTTTTTCTTCTATAAATCCCTTGCGAGTAAACGGACCTTTGCCGAGTTGTTTAATAATAAGGTTATTTTTTAGATTCCAATTTAGCGCAAGACCTATCGTTTGACGGTCTTCAGGAATATGGGAAATATGCTGTTTGATGTAGTAATTCGGAGTTCGGTTGGTTACGTCCTTGCCATCCAGTTGTAAGGTACCACTTTCTGCAGGACGAAGTCCGGTAAGGATTTCACAAAGCTCCTTTTGGCCGTTTCCATCAACACCGGCCAAACCAACAATTTCACCCCGGCGAATATCCAATGAGAAATTCTGCAATGCTTGCACGCCTTTGTCATTTTTAACAGAAATATTGCGGATTGAGAATTTTATCTCTCCCGGCTCCGTCTCGGCAGGCGGAAAATCGAATAGCACATTGCGACCGACCATCATTCGGCACAAATCGTCTTTGGTAACACTTGCGTCCATAGTCCTTCGTCCGACCATTTTTCCGTCGCGGAGGACGGTTACTTCATCAACGATAGAAATAATCTCTTCAAGTTTATGGGTGATTAGAATGATTGATTTTCCGTCTTGCCGCATCTGCCGAAGCGTTTCAAAAAAGGATTCAGTTTCTTGCGGTGTCAGAACTGCGGTAGGTTCATCCAGAATTAGGATCTCAGCGCCCATATAAATAGCGGTTAAAATCTCAACACGTTGCTGTTCGCCGACAGAAAGTTGCCAGATCTTGGAGTTCGGATCGATATCCATTTGATATTTATCGGATAGGGCTTTCAACTCGTTAGATGTTTGGTTAGTATCCAATAGAATACCACGTCTTGATTTCTTCCCAAGCATTACATTCTCGGTCACTGTCAGTGGCCTGGCAAGCATAAAATGTTGGTGAACCATACCGATACCGATAGAGATTGCTTTTAGCGGTGATGAAATGTCTTCTTTTTTACCGTTTATAAAAATTTCGCCTTCTTCCTGCTGATACAAGCCATATAGGATGTTCATGAGAGTTGTTTTTCCGGCTCCGTTTTCTCCCAATAAACCATGGATTGATCTCTTTTTTAAGAAGAAATCCACATTGTCATTTGCCTTAACGCCATTGAAAATTTTTGTGATTCCGCGCATTTCAACGACACATTGATCATCCATTGTGTTACCTCCTGGCTTATAAGTTAATGAAGGGGCTTGTTAGGTCAAGTCCCTTCGTTTTATTCATTAAGATAGATCAAACTTCGGGAAGCTCAATGGCACCCTGGCCAAGTTTTTCATAAACATCAGCAATTATTGCTTTGTCTTCATCAGTCAGCCAACCTTTGACATCGTTAAGTTCAGTCATGGAAAGACCTCCGTTTGCAACGTTGATCATAACCGTGTCTTTTCCCTCAACGAAAAAGGATTTATCTTTAATCATTGCAAAGATGTTTTCAAGTGCATTACCCCATTCGTACTGAAGGCCTGAAAGAACATTCTTCTCTGCAAGGGAAAACTGATCTTCGACATTACCGAGGACATATTTATCTTTTTCTTCGGCAGCTTGAACAACACCCAAACCGATTCCGTCACCCGAATGCCAGATTACATCTACACCGGAATCGTACATGCCAATAGCTGCTTCATAAGCGCCGGTGGTATCGTTCCAGTCACCTGTATAAACCTCCTGGATCTCAATTTCAGGGTTGATGGATCTTGCACCGGCTTTGTATCCTTCATGACCGCGGGTAATTTCCGAGCCTTCACCACCGCCAATGACGCCGATTTTATTGGATTGAGTCGCCAAAGCAGCAACAACACCCATTAGATAACCACCGGCTTCAAGTTGGACATCATAGCGGATAACGTTGGGGGCATCGCCAACACCACAACCGAGCAAGAAAGCGACTTCCGGATACATTTTCGCAACGGTAATGACCGGTTCTGAAAACTGATACCCATGTCCGATCACAACATCGAAACCTTCATTTGCGTATTCAATTAAAGTCGGTTCAATGTCAGCAACATCGTAGATGTTTTCGACAACTTTGACATCCACTTCATCGGCATGTTTTTCGGTATATTCCATCATTCCGCGGTACATGGCCTGGTTGAAAGATACATCATCTTTTTTACCGGGAAGAACCAAAGCGATTTTAAGTTTATCCGCTGCATCTGCCTTTTGCCAACCTGTTAAGCAGGTGACAATTGCAATGAGAACCATAATGACAATTAAATACATATTCGATTTTTTCATTTTTTGCTCCTTTGAATTGTAAACTCGTCTTTTATTGGTACGACCTATTTTTATAATAAACCTTTTTATTTTAATTGTCTATAGTAAAATCCAAACTGTCAGACAATATCAAAACTCGTCAGGGTGAAAGTAATTATCTTTTTTGGGGGAATCATAAGCTTGAATCAATTTTGTCATATTTGTTCTGACAATGTTGCAAGTCTTGTAAAAGGGAAAATCAGTTAGAATAATCAATATAAGAGACAAATGTCATGAATAAGTTCAGCACACAAGTAAATACACAAACAGTCCAGCGTCTTTTAATAGAAATAAATGAGGGGGAATATCGTATGCTTGATCGTCTTCCTCCTGAAATCCGATTAGCTGAGCATTTTGGTGTAAGTCGTTCGACGATGCGTGATGCGCTTGCAACATTAGAACGGGAGGGTTTTATAAATCGGATCCACGGCATCGGAACGCTCATCAATCGACAGGTTCTTGAAGTGCAGACGCGTATTGATCTTGAAGAGGAATTTCTCGATATTATTCGGAATGCGGGTTATAGACCTGGGACAGTTTATTCGAAAGTAGAATATTCAACGGCAAATTCTATGGAGATTAAGAAACTTTGTTTGGAAAAAGGATCACAGATGATCCGGGTGACAAGATTGATTAGTGCTGACGAAGTCCCGACTATTTTTTGTATAGATTCTTTTTCATCTTCTTTGATAAAATATATGAACTATGAGGAATCTGAGCTGCATAAACCAATTTTCGATTTTTTAAAAACATATTGCGAAGAAGATGTTTTTTTTGACCTAACCGAAATTCATGCGGTGAATGCCGATAAATTACTGGCTGCGGAATTGCAAGTTTCAAAGGGAACTGCTCTCCTGCATCTGGATGAGATCGGTCACAATGTGTTAGGGAAGCCAATCCTTTATTCAAGTGAATATTATCGCGAAGGAATGATAACTCATACGATATTAAGAAAGAAGATTGAGTAAAACTATTTTAAATTTTTTCAGCTTATCTTCTGATATGTTATTATCTACTTATATTAGATAAAAGTAAGGTTTACTTTTCAGTCCTTGTCCGCCCCCATTGTTACAAAAAATTACTATCAATTCAAAGAAATAATTATTTTCCGATTTCCTATCGATTATTTTCATGGATTCAATCCTTTATCTTTCGAGATTTTGAATGATTTGGATAAATCGTCGGTATAATTCGAATGGCTATTTTTTGACAGTCAGCCGGAACAGGATTTTTGCGTTGAAACCTTTGATCCAGACGGATCATCTTACTTACCGACAACCGGGGATAGAGGAAGAATTTCCTCCGATCTTGAAAGATATAAACTTTAGGATTTACCCGGGAGAATTGATTGCACTGGTGGGTGCAAACGGATCCGGTAAAACGACTCTTGCCCGTCAGTTAAATGCTTTGCTTTTACCGACCGAAGGTAATGTGTATATTAACGGGGAAAATACACGTAATCGGCAAGCTGTTCCGAAAATACGATCTGAAATCGGGATGGTTTTTCAACACCCCGAAGACCAAATTGTTGCGACGATTGTTGAAGAAGATGTCGCTTTCGGACCAGAAAACTTATGCCGTCTTCCAAAAACAATTCGCGAACAAGTGAATAGATCCCTTGCCGTTGTCAATGCAGAAAGCTATCGTTACAGACAACCTCATATGCTTTCAGCCGGACAAATGCAACGGGTGGCATTGGCCGGTGTGTTAGCCATGCAACCGAGCGCGATCATTTTCGATGAAACAACTGCTATGTTGGATCCGATCGGTCGCCGGGATGTACTTCAGTGTATGGGCGATTTGAACCGGATGGGAATTACGATTATTTTTATCACACATATTATGGAAGAAGTAAATCTCGCAAATCGAGTTCTTCTTCTAAATGAAGGTTCTCTGATTTTTGACGGAGCGCCCGAAGTCCTTTTTTTGGACCCGAACCTGTTGGATACCGGTGGGCTCGAACAACCGACTGAATATCGTATTTACGAAGCTTTTCCTGATTGGTTTACCGGTTTTAAGGGCAAAAAAATTGATCTAAAGGATCTGTTTGGAGCCATTCCGGACTTCACCGGCCCTTTTAGGCAAAGAGACAAACTCACTTCGCGGTCTTCGCAACCGGCCATCGATGAAATTGAAATTCAAAATCTTTCTTATACATACTTAGCCGGAAATATTTTACAGCAGCAGGCTCTTTACGACGTTTCGATGACTGTTCCCAAAGGATTTCCACATGGTATTATCGGGGCGACCGGATCAGGAAAATCGAGTCTTTTGCAACATTTGAACGGACTGTATCTTCCGCAAAACGGTCGTGTAAAAGTCGGTCCATTTGATCTGAATTCCATGAATTTCGATCTGCGGGCATTGCGGCATTACGCCGGGTTGGTCTTCCAAAATCCGGAATCCTATTTTTTTAAACAATATGTAGGGGACGAAATTGCTTACGGTCCGAAATTATTTTACGGGACGGAAAATTTACGGGAACGCGTGAAATGGGCTATGAATTTTGTGGGGCTTGATTTTGAAACCTTCAAAGATCGAATTACCGCCACATTAAGCGGAGGCGAACAGCGGAAAGTGGCTTTGGCGGCTACTCTGGCCTCTCATCCTTCGCTTTTGATTATGGATGAACCGACATGCGGACTTGATCCGCAATCCCGACGAAATTTGATAGAGAATCTGCGATCGCTGCAAAAAAATGAGATGCAGTTAATTATTTCAACTCACAATATGGACGATATCGTCGAATTGGCAGAAAATGTGACTGTCCTATCGGAAGGTCGAAGCATATCCAATTTACCGGTTTCCCAAGTGTTTTCCGATCGAGAGAAATTGGAGTCGGTAGGATTGGATCAACCGATTTCCGTCCGTTTTGCACAATGTTTAAGGGATAAAGGTTGGCCGATTTCATCTGACGCTGTAACATTAGGTGAAATTTTTACCGAAGTGAACGATTTACCGAGTTTTAATAAAAATGAATGACTTTGATTTTCTCTCAAAAACCACGATCGGACAATACATTCCGACCGGATCTATCCTTCATCACCTTGAGCCCGGTTCGAAGCTGATCGGATTCGGGATCTTGATTTTAGCGATGACATTCAGTCCTTCGATAATCGGTGTCGGTATCGGATTAATCGCTTCTCTTATCGGATTAATAATTGCCAAAATTCCTTTGCGTTTTGCTCTAAAAGGAATATTGATCCCTCTGCCTTTTTTAATCGTTATTGCATTGATTCAAATTGCTTTTTTCCCGATTCGAGGTCAGTCCGTGTTGTTTCGAGTCGGGCCGATTCAAGTTTCGATTCTCAGCTTAATGTCGGGATTGCTGTTGATTTTTCGATTCAGTGCGTTGATATTGGCAATCAGTCTGATGACTTTTTGTGTATCTGCTTCGGAAATGATTCATGGATTACAACACATCCTTCATCCGCTGAACGCATTGGGGATTCATACGATGGATTTTGTCATGATGATCCAAATCGCGTTGCACTTTCTACCCCTTTTAGCTCAATCTGCGGAGAGAATTGCCAAAGCCCAAGCTTCACGCGGAGCGGAATGGGGAATTAAATCCAAGGGACTTTTGAGCCGTGTGAAGCAAATCTTTCCACTGTTGATACCGCTTTTTACAATCAGTTTAACCCGAGCGGAAACGATGGCACTTGCAATGGATGCCAGAGCATATGGATTTAAAGCAAATCGCACCAGCATGGTGGAATATTCTTTTGGGTGGCGTGAAGCCGTTTTTCTTTTGATTGTCTTATGGATTGTTGTTTCAATTATTATTTTCTGATTGGCGGAGAATTTACACTTCGGAACCTTGTCTTTTGCCGACTTTGATTTGTCGGACTGCGACGATTACTAAGAATGAAATCAGTGCGGATGCGCCGATTTCGGGCAGACCATTAATCAGTGCGATTCCACCCAACACCTGCCATGGGAGCAGCCCTAACAATCCCATCATCCCTAAAACCAGGACCGTATTGGTTGCCGATCCGGCGATGGCACTGATGATGATTGCACCGGCTTGCCAATGTTTCAGTGAATGATAAACCAGCCACGTGATCGGTCCGATCATTAATCTGGGAAGTATCGAAAGAAGAGGATTGGTGAACCAAACATCCGTAGGTCCGGAAGGGGCTATGGCAGCTTGAAGCATGCTGAATAATCCAAAAATTAAACCGATGCCTGCGCCGACAGCCGGTCCTTCGAGAATGGCACCGATGATGACCGGAATGTGCATAATGGTCAGGGATACTCCGCCGAACCAAGGAATAAATCCCCAATGAGTTAACCCCAAAAGAATCGTAACGGCACCCAGTACGCCTGTCACGGCAATTTTACGCGATCGATCTTGCATTTTTTGAGCCTCCGATATAGTCAAACGAGATATATTGATGATTATTCGTAAATTTTAATGGCTTTAACCGATCGTTCGAGAATTTATTACAAATTGAGCTTTGAATAAGATTCTATAAATCATCTAAATAAATAGCATATGGTTAATTGATTCTCTCTTCGCGATTCGAAAAAATTGTCTGTTTGGTTCAATATTATTCGCTGTGTCAACTCAGAAATAATCGAGTATGAACTTGGTTTATAAATATCAACCAGACGCTATTTTTAATGAATAACATAAGAATTAAGGACCGAGATATATCGGACCGGCAAAAAAACATAGAAAAATTCGGTTTATATATAGTACCAGACATAAAATAGGAATTTCCAAAAAATGCTTCGAAAAGGTAGAAGATCATTCACTATAATTAAAAGACCATTCTTTTAGGACCGGATTGAAAGAATAGGAATTACGCATAGATATTGTTTTATCTTAGAAACGGATTCATTCGCTATCAGAAAGGCAATATTTCGGCTTGATTTGAGAGAATCCAGTTAATCAATCGATAAAGCCGGCAGTAAAAAAAAGAGAGTCAATCGGATCAAGGAAGGAAAATTATGCCGTTTCTGATAATTCAGCAAGATATAACAAAAATAAAAACAGACGCAATCGTCAATGCGGCAAATACCGCCCTTCGGATGGGAGGCGGTGTTTGCGGGGCAATTTTTCGGGCGGCCGGAGCGGCTGAGCTACAAGCTGCTTGTGATAAATTAGCTCCGATTCAAACCGGAGATGCCGTTATCACACCGGGGTTCAGACTTCCTGCTAAGTATATTATCCATACCGCCGGTCCGATTTACCGGGACGGAAAACATGGTGAGGCGATGCAGCTCCGCTCGTGTTACTCTAACAGCCTGAAATTGGCTTTGAAAAACGGATGTAAATCCATCGCATTTCCGCTCATATCCGCCGGGATTTATGGCTATCCCAAAAAGGAGGCATTGAGTGTAGCGACCTCTGCTATTCGGGATTTTTTGACTGAGAACGAGATGGAGATTTATTTGGCTGTTTTGGACAAATCTTCCATTGTAGTCGATGAGAACCTATTAAAAAACCTATCTGAGTATATCGATCGGGTGTATGAAAAGCCGAGTGGAATATCAAACGAAGGGGAAGGCGATTCAGTAAAGAGGAATGTGGAACCGTTTTTGGAAATCCTTACACAAATAGTTAAAAAGAGCGGTTTAGCAGAGATAGAGGTTTGTACAAAGGCCAATCTCAGCCGGGATTGGTTTTCTAAAGTCGGAAGCAAAGGTGGATCTTTTGTGACAAAACAAACGATTATTGCACTGTCTGTTGCGTTAAAGATTCCATTCGAAGAGACGGTAGAACTTTTGGCTCAAACCGGCTTTACCTTATCGCGAAATCAGCTGTTTGATGTGATTGTAAGTTATTTTATGCGAAATCAACTATATGATATCGACCTGATTAATGAAGTGCTATTTCTTTATGATCAGCAATTGTTGGGGAGTTGACAGGAAAAATTTAAATATATCGGCTGATAAATAAAGGATTGTCGATCATATTCACGGATTGATAGATATAGGGCAAAAAATCAGAGAAAAAATTATATGTTTGAAGCGAAAGCTAAACGACATTTTCCGGTTACCGGAGCTTAAATCGATTCGGATTTGTGAATGCTTTTACGGGAAGAATCGTTTACAGTAATCGCATCCCGAATTAATTGTGAAAGTGCGATTTTGTTTATTTCATCATCTTGATGGAAATCGATCGCTCTTCTGATATTTCCTTCCAAACCGGAATTGAACAAATGATCGGGATCCGGCAAGAGCGCTCCTTTCGCAAAGGTCATTTTGACGACATTTTTATAGACTTCACCGGTACAGATGATCCCATTGTGCGACCATACGGCTGTACCTCTCCATTTCCATTCTTCAACTATTTCGGGATCTGTCTGTTTGATCAATTGACGAATTTCTTTCAATTTTTGACCTCGCCAATCCTCACCGAGTTCATTGATTTGAGCATCTATTTTTTGACTGGGGGAAAGCTCTGTCATCGATTCGTTGTTTATCATCGATTATTCCTCTAATCTTTTCTCTTTTATACCGGAAACCGGAAGGATTGTCTCAACGTAGCACGAGCTTTCGAAATTGATAGCAACACCTACCAAGGTTTCAAGATTATTGAAACCGCATATTCTGCAAGTAACGAGTTGGCAACATTATTGAACCCCATCGCTATTTGAAGTAGCTCAGAAACTCGTCCATCCTTCCATGCAGGAATTCTTCACGACGAATGACCTCATTCAGATCGTCTTCGCTCATTGCATGCATAATCCCATCGCGGAGTTTCTTCGCAGACTTCGAGTCATCCTTTTTGCAGCTGCCAAAAACATCGCTTAAGACATACTTTGGTATCGCATACTTGTATTCTGTCATTGCAGCCGGAATGTGTCTCATATCCAATGTGATATATTCGCCTGGCTTTAAAGACTTTTTGTGCTTCTTATAGGCTTCAACGATATGCTTACAAGCAATCTCGCACAAGATAAACTTATTGATGAATTCCTGACACTTCTGCATTTTTGTAGCATCATCCATAAGGATTTTGACTTTTTCTAGTTTGCTCGATGCATTTTTACGTGTCACGCTAATCTTTATCTTTGCCACAACCTTGCCTCTATATAAAAAGTGCCCCAAGGATAACGAATTTCCATTTCCTTGAGGCACTCATATTTTGCTGTTATCCGTTAACTCATATCTTCGATATTTTACCATACTGGTGTCTGTCTTCAGCAGAAATCTGATGCCGTGACGTGAATCAAATTAAATGTTACTGAAGCAGATTCGGTGAATCAAAATAAATTGTTACCATAAGCCCCGGAAGGAAGGCCTATGGGGAACAAAATGAGTCAGAAAAGTCGAAAGGAATTAGCGACACAAATACAGCCTCGTTATTTGAAATCGGGGAAACTTGAAAAAGGAAGGATACTCACAGAATTTGTTGAGAACTCTGGCTACAATCGGAAATTAGCAATACGACTGTTGCATTCCGATCTACGTCAAAAGGCATACAAGAAGAAACCGGGGCGAAGGCGAAAATACACAGAAGAAATCATTCACAAATTAGGGAGACTGTATGAAATCAGCGATTATCTATGAGGGCAGCGGCTCAAACCATATTTTTCGGGGTTTGGGTAACATTTTCTTTTGATTCACACCATTCCTCTCATAAAAAAGCAAAAAGCTTCTTCGGGATGTCAACACCTCATTACATTGGTGTGCTTCGCAAGGAAGCCGTCCCCTACAATTTTTACGGGAGATTGTATATAGAAGATTGGAAGTATTTTCTTTTATTGCACGAAAAAAGTGTAAAAGATTTTTTCGGGACGTCAGCACCTCATCATCTCTGTGTGCTTCGCAAGGACGCTGTCCGCTACTCTTCAAAAAACCAACAGCAAGCAGGTTTACGACGCTATCGCTGACGAGGTCTTCGTTCTTCGGGAGAAGTAAGAAAAATCTGAAACTGACATCCACAACTAGGCAGTAACTATAAACCAGATCAAGGAACTACAAGATTTCATCATCAGCAAAGGAACCGGCATAACAAAATTTGACAAAGCTTCTGGTCAGAAGGCTTATTGAAAGAATCACTGTTTTCACCAATTACTTCACCTTTAAACCTAAATCCGGCGTCAGCGTTAATATAAACGAATAAGAGCAAGCTGCCCTGAAAGGAAACTTACCTATAGAGCGGTTTGCTATTTCATCCTTTTTGACTCATTTTGAGAAAATATATTAACCGACAATTTAGAACTTAATGTTCATCGTAGTTCAATCTATTTTCGGAAGGTTGACAATTCTCCCATACCCGTTTTGCAAACCACACGCATACGAGCGTTAATAAACACAAAACTCCCTCGATTAAAAGTACCGAGACTCCATTTTGGCTCATCAGAACAGCTACTGAATCCACAACAAGGTGCATGAGAACTGCGACTGGATAAAGATACAATTTATCTTTCTTTTTTGCTGCGAACCACATCAATACAGAAAATGAGATCTGTAGAGTGATGGCTAACAGACGCTCCACTCCGCCGAGCAGGAACTGATAAGACTGGGTCGTAGCAAGTGTTGTAAATGTCGTTTCAACCTTAGTTAGTGTATCGCCTGATAAAGTATTCGTAATCACTTCAGCGTTTCCGGTATTGAGAAGAACGGAGTAGATTATATTGTTAATCATCGCAAGCCCAAGAATCACGATGGCTTCGAAACCGCCATGCCCTGCACCGTACATTAGTGCATTCTGATCCTTTTCCTGTTTTCTTTTCAAAACAGTCTTAAATGCCACAAACCTTCCAGTCTCTTCAAACAAACCAGCCATAAGTCCGCCATACAGTGCATAAAGCAAGGTATTCTTCTGAATAATCATGCCGGCAGCAGAACCAAGAATCAACCTGTGTGCAAGCTGCTCAAGAACAAATGGAAAGATCAGCATTACAGCACAGCCAACAAAGAACGGAAGGATATCCGCTTTTTTCTTGATTCGAAAATAAAGCAGCAACCCAATGGGAACCAGAAATGCTATTAAACAGGAAATAACCATAAAAACGATTGAGAGTATCGGGACATTTTCGTTCATATTCAACACCTTCCTTATCCTTCGTCGTACACTTCTATGCTGTATCCCTTATGCCCACATTTACTGCAGGTTAATTTACGGGTTTTGGGCGTATGCGCTGCCCAGAAGAATTCCTTCATGGATGGTTTAAACACCTCATGGCACTCGGGGCAAATATAGGCAACCTTGCTATAATAATATCGAGTTAAAAAAATCACAGCAATTATTACACCGACCATTGCGACAATAAAAGGTAGCCAGGTATGCTTGAAAATGCCGAGTAAAAATGTTCCAATCTCCACAATGTCAATGAAGATTCCAGGGATAATAATGTTCCGCCTTACTTTTACAAGTTCTTTCTGTCCTTTCATAGTTACTGCTATGTCGTTGATTTTGTCTAGGGAAAACCATCCCCAAGTCTGAATCTCTTTAATGAGCTGACGAGTTTTGCTAAGCTTCTCATTCATATCTTTTATCTCATCTTCGAGCTCAACTGTCTGTTGTTCAAGAAGCGTGATCAGCACATGATTGGAGTTAGGCTCTGCAAGTATGTCGGCAATCGTATCGATGGATAGGCCAATATCTCGAAGGAAATAGATAATCTTCAACTTCTTCAGATCATCTTCCGAGTAGATCCGCCGGCCACCATCGGTCAATTCACTTGGTACCAGAATCCCTCTCTTATCGTAGTACTGAACAGTACGAACCGTTACTCCACATTCCTTTGCCAGCTCTCCGGTTGAATATTTCGACATAGCTACCTCCTTTCCTATCCTTAGCTTACTATATTACACTGCGTCACAAGCAAGGGGTGCCGTAAGGGGATTTTTTTATTTCTTCTTGATCGGGCACCGAATCACAGTCTTCAAATTCTCTGGAGCAACTTTCCAGCCATCGGATAAGTAAATATCGTTATGAAGTCTGGCATTAGGGAAATCGTCCTCATAGCCCAGGCCGATGATATACTCACCCACTAATGCCATACTTGACGGGCTCCTCATCAAAACGGACCGATATGTACGAATAGGTCTTCTTCAATCGATAGGAATTCCATAAAAGAGAAATCTTGCTTGTTCTTCTTTGCTGTTTTAGCAATTGCACAGTTAAAACCCGCCCTGATCACAAAATCCGCATTCGGATGACGGAAAGCCAGTGAAAGTCTTGCTTCCGAGTATAATCAAAACCGTTTACCCCTTTCTGTCTCGATTTCGGGTGCCTCAAAACGTGTCCCATAGATAAGTTCCAACAAAACACTCTGCTTTGGTGAACCGATTCAGTATCCAATTCTGAAAACGCTCATAAATCAAGGGATTTCGGCGTCATCCTCACTTTTCCTTTGAGATCAACGAGATCGTCTCAACGTGGTTTAAATTGATAAAATGGATGGCTGTGGGCTATTTTAGAAATCATCTATACGTGGAAATATATCAATAGTTTTTCAGCACTTTTTGAAAAATATCCTTTCAAGGGAACATATCAGCTAACATTTGTACCCATCATAAAGTGAACAAGACATGAAAACTGGTCTGTCCCCCAAAAAATAAACCATCAAGGAGGTTAGTACAAGCCGTCTCCTTGATTCCCTGATTCGAATCATCAATTTATTTATAATCATTTACTACTTTACATATAAACTTGGCTGCATTCTCAATTAACTTTTCATCAACCAGGTTGATTGTATCTTTCGGACAATGTGTATAGGATAAACATCCTTCAAACAAATCTGATGCAGATATTAGAATGCATTTTGTTCCACCCAAGGCGAAAATTGCATGATCCCCGGCGTACCAAGGCTCACCACTAACGATGTTAGTGCAACTATTCATTACTTTATCTAATTCCAACAGCTCTTTCTCATCAAAATTAAAAGATGCAACTGCCACTTTAGATCCAACATGTGCTACTGTGTCAATATTTATAAGAAGCGATACTTCTTTTTTACTTTTCTCAAGTTCTTTTAAATAAATAAGTTCCCCTTGCGGGGCATAGTATTCTTCAGAATTAAACGGAACAATATCAATGTCATACCTGTCTGTTTCAATGCTCTTTGCGGCATAAAGCATCGTCGCAACTCCAGATGCATTATCAAGGGCACCATCCGTATTGTACTTGCTATCCATGTGGGCACAGATGACAATTGTTCCTTTGGGATTAGCAACCTTTTTTGATGCAATCAGCTGATGCGCAGTTGTAATATAATTCTGAGAAACAATAGATAGTTCCATCTCTTTTCCTAATACTTTATCTTCTATTTCTGAAAAAATCTCTTTATCAAGACAAGCTACAGGAATATGAAAATTCCCATCTTCGATTACATGGAACGGCTTAAGACCACTCATACACGTTCCTCCTGTAATGGCTATAATTGCACTAGGATTTTTGGCTTCCAGGCAATCAATAATCGTTTTATGCTCATCTGGATAATAAAATGGATAATTCTTGGGCTGCAATGTTTCTTGTGCTAAAGCCTCTGTCAAAAATAATATCCTGTCTTCGCACTCTATTCTTTTAAGTTCTTCCAGATTTCTTACAATAACGGCCGTTCTTGTTCCAGTAAATGACTCTGAATAAGGGCTTACCTGTAATGTCAACTTGTTCCCATCTACCACTAAAAAAGATTCTTTTGATTCCCACACTTTACAGCTAAAGGGTATCTTTCTCGTCTCATATCCTAAGCTCCCTAAGTATGATTCAATATAGTCTGTAATTTCCTGGTTTTGAACAGTTCCAACCGGTCTAGGTTTTGCAATTTTTACTAATAACTCCATTTATAACCTCTCCACTTCTTTATTGTAGTTAATATTGACAACAGTTTCCTTCACCGCATTCTATTCTTTGCCTAACTTGGCTTGACTTGTGCATATTTGTCACGATCACTCTCATTAGAATGCACCTCATCACGGAATCGCAGCATTCTGTCTCAAACGCTCTCTCACTAAGCTCATGTAAGTTAATATCAGTATCAGATCCTTTAAAAAGAACGATGATCGAACCATTTGGTTTCTCGAATTCGTAGCCATCGGCAAGTTCAACTGCATACATCGTTTTGTTTTCTTCCTCTGATAAAATCCTCATGAAGCGTATAATTAGGCATTTCGTTCATACAATCCTGTATCAGTTAAATTGCTTTCATCATATTAAGACTATTAAACCAGTTTATTCTTTAAGCAAAACAACTTTTTAAAAAAGCTGCGGCCATCTTCGCAAGACACCAGAAATAGCCTATTCCTTCCTACAGTTGTTGACTTATTTAACCGTAAGTGACTGGGCTATGGATAGCACAATGACGAAGAACTTGAATTGCAGGCTCTAATTGAAAACCTTCGTTACTTATATTCCTTCGGAACCGGAATATGAAATCTCTCGCACAGTAGTCTTACATCATGAACATCATTTTCATCATGCTCATACCCTAAGTGAAATAAAACTTGATTTTCAGCATCAATACACTTTACCACTTTATCCCCTATTTTCCCAATACCACTGAATACGCTTGAGGGATATGTTTCTCCCTCAAAAATAAGGTTCCCTTGTTCGTTAAATTCAAATATATGAAGATCAATTATCCTACCTTTAGCGTCTTTCCAAACCGTGTGAGACGGAGTTGTATACGCTTCTTGAATTTCAGCAAAGCCTTTTTCTTTTATGATATCTATAAATTTTTCACTGTTGATTTTTTCCACAAATAAATCGATATCGTTGTGCGCCCTTGTTTCCATTTCTAACAGCGCATCAACCCCCCAACCGCCGTCCAGCCAAATGCCAATCCCGTTATCTTCTGCATATGAAATGATCTCAACGGCATCCGCTTGATTTACCATACAACCCCTCCGTTCCTATCTGACGAAAACGCTTTATTTCGCTATTCATGTAAATTCACCATTTCCATTGGGCATCATATTTTAACTTATGGTCAGCCTATTTCACCACTTAATTATACATGCAGCCAACCTGACCACACAACCTCGAAAAAATCCAAAAAAGCATTTGTTATTTACTCGTCATAAGCAAACAATGCGATAGGTATTGAGATATACTGCTAATAAGTTAAGCAGTTAGGATAAGCGAACTGAAAACACCATCGGTTTTTACACTCCTTTATTTGGTTTTACTTACACTTACCGATTTCGGAGTGCCCGATGGTTTTTTCTCTTTTAAGTATAGTCATTAACAAAGTTATAGGACTCATACCGGACAAGGCCCCATAGCAATTGCCAGTGTAATTGAAAGCATAAAACACCCCTTGGTGGCATCATCCCTGCCTTTTTCATCCTTTTCAGCCCAAATGCAAGCAACCTAAAATATATAGCCAACTCAATAAATTGCATACCACTTTAACGATTACATTGGTTTCATCTTCAAATCAGTTTGCTAAATGATACCGCTCCTGATCTTGACGAATATATACAGATCACAATGAACGTTTTTTACCGATTGACTAATCTTAAAAATTTGTATATTTTGGAAATAGTGATATGAATTGTAAATAGATCAATAAAGTGAAATGAATCAAGGAAGTCTTTGCATGCAGTTGGCGGATGAAGGTTCCTGAAAATTGCTGTTAAGAAGAGTAAAATTTATAAAAAGCTTTTTTACAATACCTATGTCAGACAGTGATAAAACGGAATTTGTCACGAGTATCACCAAGATTAATGTTGTGAGGGCAAAAATTACATCAATGACATTCGTTATTATAGAAGTCATAATGTTTTTGATTCATTATCAATCAAACAGAGAAAACCTTTTTAACACTCCTTACATTTATTATGGATCGATGTATCTCGTAATGCTGGTGGTCATGTTAGCGTTTTTTATTATTTTTACGAAATTAGAAGCTGATGTATCTAAACATATATCACGTATTCGCTATACCGGGATTTTTTTGTCAGCTTTATATTAATGGGGTGCGCAGGAATATCGTTGTTGGATCAATTAACGAGTGGACAAGTTATTGTATATGTTGTAGCGGTCATATCAGTAGCCATCACTCCATTTTATTATCCGGTTATATTGTTCTTTGTGTATTTAACCATTCATTCATTGTTTCTTATAGCAATGCCGTATTTTCAGGAATCTATACAACTGTTATTCGGCAACTCACTCAGCACGACTACATTCGTAATCATGTCATGGGCAATTTCCTGTATGCGGTATAAAAAGCAGGCAGAGGATTTTATTAATAAAAAGATTATATTGGAAAAAAACGATGAGCTAAAATTGATTAACATGCAATTACAAGAAGCTAATTAAAAGTTGGAATTAATGTCAATAACCGACGGTTTAACAGGAGTGATGAATCGATTCGGTTTTGAAACGACAATTAAAAATGAATGGAGCAAGTGCAAACGATATTCAATGCCCTTATCATTAATAATGGTAGATATTGATTGCTTTAAAGAGATTAATGACAATTATGGCCACCAAGCCGGTGATTGCTGTATAAAACTAATCGCGGATGTTCTAACGGCTTATGCAAAGCGTTCTTCCGATAAAGTAGCAAGATACGGAGGAGATGAATTTGTGATACTACTCCCATATACAGGCAAAGAAAACGCTTTATATCTTGCTGAACAAATAAGAAAAGGGGTGGAAGAAAAGTCTGTACCACATTTGTATTCGAATGTTTCAGATCATGTAACAATCAGTTTAGGGATTAATACAATCATCCCATCGGATGAATTATCGATTGATGAATTTATAAACCGCACTGATAAAGCTTTATATATGGCGAAGAAAAGACGTAATTGCTCAGTGTTTGCTATGCAGCAGTAAAATTATATCCGTGTAAGTTTTGCACCTTACACAATATTTCCGGTAAGAAGTTAAGCTTTAAAAATAACTGGTGAATCTTGGATACTAACAAAGATTATTTCCTGTTTTATCAGGATCTAAGCTTTTGTCCGTATACTGTTCCAACCTCTTTGTCTTTTCACCCCCGTGAAAAACCCGTTACCTATTCTGTCAACTCAACCTTACCCATTTTTGAACTCAAATTCCATCCTAAAATATTCCTCAATATGTTCCCGTATACGCAATTTAATCCTTTAAGTCAAGTAGATAACTTGAATGCTCCCACGAATCCAGCAAAATCAAGGCTTATAGCCTGGACATTAAAACAACCGTATCCACATGATAGGTTTGAGGAAACATATCAAAAGGTGTTATCCGTTCGAGCCGATATCCCGCTGCCAGCAAGGAACGCAAATCACGGGCAAGGGTTGCCGGATCGCAAGAAACATAGGCGATCAATGACGGAGCGATTCGAACGATCGCATCTAAGGCTCGCGGTTTAAGCCCGCTTCGAGGCGGATCCAAAATCGCCGCTCCGCCGCGGATTCTGAATTGGGGCAAGACTTGCTCAACCGCTCCCCGCCGGAAAGAAACGGCTTCGCTGGCGGCCAAATTGGCGGCAAAATCCGAAGCGGCATCGGTTGAGAGCTCAATCGCATCGATGTGTGCTACCTTTTCGGCAAAAAATCGAGAAAATAAACCGGCACCGCAATATAAATCCAACAGATTCGTTTTCGAATCCAGGGGGAGGTTATTCTGTAAATATCGGATCATGGCTTCCGCAACCGATAGATTGACTTGGAAAAAAGAGCCTGCGCTGACTTGAAATCGAACACCTAGAATGTCCATGAAAAGGACCTTCTTTCCACTTTCCACTTTTTCAGATGAATCTGTTTGTTGCGTTGTGGGGGATGAGCCACCCGCCAACCGGTCAGAAAGATCGATCCGATGTCCCTCTTCGATGAGCATCAGGTTTCGGTCGCTGTCGCATCGGATTTCAATCCTTTTGCCGGAATCGGAAGGACCAAAAACGAGGGACGGAAAGAGGCGCCGAATCGGTTCCGCCGGCAAATAGCATTCATGAATAGGCACCGTTTCCATGCCACCCGCTTTTCGGAAGCAAATCTGCCCTTCCGAATTGATATGAAACTGCATCGTATTTCGATACTGCCAAATTTCCGGCGAGGGAACCACCTCGCCAACCACCGGATTTTGGATTCCACCGATACGTCGTAACTGTTCTTCCACGACGGATCGTTTTACGGAAAGTTGATCGACATAGTTCAAATGCTGAAAATGGCAACCGCCGCAGGTGCCGAAATGAGGACATTTCGGAGAGATGCGTTTAACGGACGGACGCAAAATTTGTATCACACGAGCGAAGACAAAATCTCTTTTTTCCCCGGTAATTTCAATTTCAACTTCTTCATCAGGCAACCCGCCTGCGACAAAAACCACCCGCCCATCGGGAAGATGTCCCAGAGCCATTCCCTCATAAGTCAGGGCGGTCAAATGGACTTTAACTCTTTGCGTTTCGGAGGGCATGTGTTTCTCTTCAAACAAAAATGTTATATATTGTTGATAAAATTTGATATTTCACGATTCCGGAGTTCACAAAGCGACCAAGATCCATCCGTCTTCCACCTTTACCCTAAAGGTTGCGATCGATTCAGTATGAATCCGTTCCGTCAGTTCAGCCACCTTGGCGAGATAGCGCGTCTGCGGAGAAGATATTTCTCCATCAGAAGCAAAGTTCATCGGGACCGGTCCGGATAGAACTTCTCCGGTTCTGATGTCAAACTGCGCGCAATGTAAGGGGCAAGTGAGGATTATTCCGTCCAATGTCCCCCTTTCGAGAGGTGCATTCATATGTCCGCAGCGACCGCTCAAGGCGTAAAACTTACCGTCAGCATTACAAATAATCAGTTGACGACTGTTGATTTCTATCGCTCGGATTCCTCCGGGAGCTATCTCCGAAGTGCGGATTGCTTGGAAAAAACTTTCACTCAAGTCCCATCTCCTTTGCCGATAATTGCGGCAGGCTGTCCGGATCGGTGACATCTTGTTGAACAAAAAGCCCGCACCAACAACGCCGCATCGCATCGAAATGCTTTCGGTGGAAAGGAATACAGGGGCAGACGATTTTCATGTCATGGTCACGATTATGACGGATAGGCTGGCAGGGACAGAAAGGAATGCCATATTTTCCTTCTGAATTCACTTCCTGTTCCAGGATAAATTCAACCAATTCATTATCCGGAGAAAATTTATATCCCATCGGTTCAACGATTTTTGTGTAGAAATATCGCAATGCCTGTTTTCTGCTCTCAACATGGATCGTCATTTATTTATCTAACCCTAACAAGCGCGCATAAACATCCGGCTGATAACCGACGATTATTTTATCTCCGATCATAACGAAAGGGAATCCGTCCGCGCCGGCGGCATCCATTTCATCGTTTATCTTCGACTGCGTGACTTCATCGGCTAAATCGTAATCCGTAAATTCGAACGGGATATTGTGATCCGAGAAAAACTTCTTCGTTTTTCTACACCACGGACAGGTGGATAAGGTATACATGGTAACTTTTTCCATAAAAGTTTCCTTTCAATTGAAATCGATATATATTTTTCCGTTTTCTGTTTTAGTCGGATAAGTTTTGAGGCTGAGTTCCGGAGCATCAAGAAAGCGACCGTCGCGAATATCGAAACGCCAATCGTGGCAAGGGCAGGTAAGAATATAGCTGTCCAAAGTGCCCATAAACAAGGGGCAAGCCATATGCAGACATTTTCCGGCTACCGCATATACTGTTCCGTTTACCCGGGCGAGGACCGTATTTACACCCAGCGGGTAGACGGAAACCATGTTTCCCTCTTGCAATTCCTGCTCTTCCGAAACATAAATCCAAGCCATCTTTCTCCTCAATACTTTCTCCGGTGGAAATTTACAAGAGAGAGCTGATCGAAAGCCCTCACTGAAAAACAATTATATTTCAAGCGAATCAATTCGGGGGGATCGCGGCTTTTTAGTCCCGAATTTCATTGCGACAAAAATGAATCCGACTTAAACGGTTCAAGGATCGGATGATCTGTTTTCTCTTTAAAAGGTATTGATCTTTATAATTCCTTTTGCAACAGATTCATCCGAAATATCGGGAGAATCATCTTGGACCATCTTTTCTTCTTTAACCGATGAATATCGTCACATATCGTGTATCCGATCAATCCGTAGATAGAAAATTATCCCATCGTCGAGACCGAGCGGATTTAATAGAGATTCCTTATTGAAATGAAAAAGCGGACGAATTCCGCTCTTTCAAAGTTTTATATCAATTCTGACCGCAAACCTGTTGAGCATCGAAATTTATTTTTTTTTCATTTTGAATATCTTATTTACCAGGGTACCCAGATTGGATCGGCATTCTCGGGTACTTTTTGGTATGCCAAACCGATCGGAAAGCCGTTCACGCTGCAAATGACTGTCGCCAGTGCCAAACCGTGGGATACAACCAAGATGTTCCCATCGGGATAAAGAGCGGAAATATCATTTAGCGCGGCGTTAACGCGGCTTTGAACTTCCAGGACTGTTTCACCGCCAGGAGGACACACGGAAACGGGATTCTCTATTAAAGCTTCCCAGATCTTCGGATATCGATCTCGGATGATATCCCGAGTGAGACCTTCCCATTCGCCTTGCCTGACTTCCCGAAGACGGGGATCTGTATTTATTTTCAAATGGTCATGATGTTCTGTGATGATTTCGGCTGTTCTTATCGCACGCGACAAATCACTTGAGTAGACAGCATCGAATTTTTCATCCCGAAGAATCTCGGCAATCAAACGGGCTTGTTTGATGCCGGTTGAATTTAGAGGAATATCACTTTGACCTTGATAACGACCTTCCAAATTCCAGTCCGTCTGTCCGTGGCGCACAAGGCAAAATCGAGTCATTTATGATGTGACTCCCGGTAAGCCGGAACCGAAATCATCGGCGGACGTGGCTTTTCGGCGATTTCTTCAATATCCAAATAGTATTCGCCGTCGTTATAACGAATCAGTTTCATTGTTTTATTGACGTCATCCATGATCGAACGTTCATATCGGTTTTCAAGCTTATGCAATACAGTCTGAATAATGGTGAAAGACATTTTGCTTAATGCTTCAAGCTCCTGATTATGGTGGATTCTTTCCAATAAATCGACTTGGGCAATCGCATTCAGCCCGTATTTTTCGAAAATGTCGATGAGCAATCCTATTTCGACTCCGTATCCGGAATAAAAAACAGCGTTTTCAAGCGCATCCCTTCTTCCCGCATATTCTCCGGACAACGGTTGAATCACGCCGGAAAGCTCGGGATAGAACAGGTTTAATAAGGGGCGCGCTGTCAATTCGGTCACTCTACCGCCGCTACCGGCTTGCATTTTACTCCCTATTTTTAGGGGACGACGATAAAACCCTTTTACAAATTTTACGGACGGATCTAACAGCAAGGGACCGATGATGCCGTATACAAAATGAGGGCGAATATTGACAATGTCGGTATCGATCCAAGCGATGATATCTCCCGAAGTGACCAAAAGGCTTTTCCATAGAGCTTCGCCTTTCCCTTCATTAGCGCCTGTTTCCGGGAGAAGCTGTTGATGAATGTACGTTTTAATCCCCAAATCTTCTGCAATTTCACGTGTATGATCCGTTGAATTTGAGTCGACCAAAATCATCTCATCAATCAACGGAACGTTGTCCATCAATGCGGTTTTGATTGTCGAAATGACATTTCCGACTGTTTTTTCTTCATTTAAAGCCGGCATCGCAAGACTGACGGTTAAATTTGAGGACTCTTTTAATTGCATGAGTCGATCTAAATCAGCGAATTCATCGCTGTGAAAAGTGTTCTCGGCGAACCATTTATCGACCAGAACCGAAATTGCCCGATATCCGGCGCTTTCGTCAAAAATCGGCGGGTTTTTCTCCTGTCGTATTTTTGTGATTAATACCGCGGATTTTGAATTCCGTAACATCTGTTCGGCTACCGTGCCGATTATCGGTCCGTTCAAAGCATTCGTTGCGGTAGTACCCAAAATTACGAGATCATACCGGTCAGCCTCTTGAAATAACGTTTTGGAAACATCGTCGGTGACAATGAATCGCTGGTTTATTTCGGGGAGCTGGTTCAAGATTTGAAGGTATCCTTTATAGGGGGCATCATCGGATGCTCCGGAACGAGAAATATGAAGGACATCCAAGTGATTTGGCTTTAAGGTCATCGCAACTTTCAAAGCCAATTCGGCGTGCGGGCCGCCGCGGACAGCCACCATCGTCCGTTCGTAATGAATGGGCAAGTCACTGCGAAATATCAGGACATTCACTAATGAATTGGAAAGAACTTCATTAACTGGCAGCCCTTCGGTGAGTCTGTCATCCTTCCATTCGATCAAAACCGATTGCGGTTTTTCATCCGAGATAACATTCATTAAATCTTTCCAAGGTGAATCGGAGACGATTATCGTTGATTTAAAACGTATTCTAGGACTGTCACTGAGCTCAAGCAATCTTTTTCGTAAGGATCGGGCCGCTCCCGTTCCGGCGCTGATGGATTCTCCGTTATGGACGGAGACTACTCCCACCAGAATGACTTCGTTGGCGATTACTTTTGCCAGCGACAGAGCAGCTTCTCCGCTCCCGTCTCTTCCGATCGGGACAATTACGGTTTTTAATTTGCGAAAAGGAGTTTTCATTTTTTTCTCTCCTCGGTTATTAATGGTTCGATCAATGAACGATAAATTGATTCCCATCTGTAATTATTTTTGGCGTTCCTTGACCAGCGAAAAGTCATTTCCGAATCCAAACGATCATCGATCATCTTTGCGACAGCAGACGGATCACCGTTCGGATCGAAATAGTTCAAATTTTCTCCGCCGATCTCATGAAAGACGGGAATGTCGGAACAAAAAACAGGGATGTTCTCGAAGCCGGCTTCAATCAATGGGATACCGAAACCTTCTTCGAAACTCGGGAAAAGTAAGGCATCAGCCAACCGATAGAAATCGGAAATGATTTCATCCGGCAAAAAATCATCGGTAACATCGGCAAGAAAATGAACGGTATTTTGAAGCCCCATTTCATTTCGCATCCGCATCAAATTTTGCCGGTAAAGCGCATTTTCGGGATCGTGGGGATCTTCGGGACCGGTAATCAACAGCCCGGCATTTGGATTGTTTACGATGAATGCCTTCATGATTTGCAGAGCGAATTCGATATTTTTTCGAGGGATTAAGCGTGCCGGCAATAGGAAAAGAGGATCCATTTCCGAGAGATTCAGAGTCCGGATCAAACGAATTGTTTGCTCGTTGAATTTAAAGAAGGAAAACAGATCCACTCCATTGGGAATTACTGAAATATTTTCCGCTGATAATCCCATCAATTGCGCTAATTCTTGTCTGCGCGCTTGTGAAACCACGACATCGGTGGTATCCGCCCATTTTTTCCGCAGCAGGTCCCAGGGATATTGATCAAATAATTCATTCCGGTAACGGGGTGAGGACCATGCCAGATCGTGGTGCCAGCGAATGAGGCGGGGAAATCCCGGTTGACGATAGTTTTGACACAATGCAGCCGTTAACGGAAGGCTTTTATTCAGTGATGTAACATTATGAGCTATCAGGACATCAAAGTCCGGAAGTTCATTGTTTAACAACTCTTGAATTTGATCGCATAAGGAATAGAACCGCTCGGAAAGCAAACCTTTGTCCAATTCGGATTTTACGGTCAATGCCTCAGGATTCTTAGAGTCCAGCACGGGAAAAACTTTTACCGGAATAGCGGGGGCAAAAGTCTCACCTCGTCCGGCGAATATCGTCACCCGGTGACCGTTCGCCGTCATCAACCGAGCATGGTGAGCAATGACGCTTTCGACACCGCCTATGATCGGAGGAGCGGAATAATGGAATAATGCAATTTTCAAATTAATTTACCGCCAAAATATTACTCAAACCTGTCTTTTTATCGAAAAACAGAATGAATAGTATAAGGGCGGGAAAAGGATTCTTAAAATTTCTAATGATTTGTTTGTTTTGTATTTGAATCACCCGGACTGGGTCTGTCTGAAAAAAATTCCTATTTTCATATCGAATGGTTCGGATCCGGATAATAAAAAATTCTTGATGAAATATTGCCCTTTACTATTCTCCTCAAATTTTTGGATTTCTTAATCGACGGAAATCCCTGTTGTTTTTTATACCACAGTTTTCGAATCGTTTTGATTTCAACGGCTTTCGCAGAAAAATATTTTTTGCCATCCGTTTTACAAGCAGTCTATCAATTTTCGAAACAATTCGATAGCTGAAAGACCATGTAGGATTATCGGTTGTCACACTGTTTTCTTTCGGAGATAAATGTATAATTACATCCGGTAATTCGTCAATATTTTTTTATCGATTGAAATATACAAAGAAGAACTTTCTGCTTCAACAAGGTATGGATATAAAAATGATCAATAGAATTACCGGATTTAAAATTTTTCGCGATTTTTTGTAACAAACAAATACTCCTAAAAAGGACTGATTCGCATTCGTATGATTGAGAAACTTCTGAGCAATTCCAGCTATTCTTTTAATATTTATTCACTACCGATGTTCCTGACTGCCACGTTGATTATCCTATTAGGAGTTTATGTGCTGTTACAGGAAAAAAGTGTCGTAACAAAAGCGTTTTTTTTCAGCACATTAAGCGCGGGGATCTGGCAATTCGGTACCGGTCTCATCTATCTGATGAAAGATCCCGCTCTGGTTATTTGGTTTTATAAAGTTTTTGTCTTTCTGGGAACTGTTGCGATCGCACCCTCCATTTATATGCTTACCGTATCGGTTTTGGGACTGTTTGAAAGCAAGAAAAAATATATTGTGCTAAGTTATGTGATCGCTTTGTTCTTCTATTTATCGAACTTATTGACGGACAGCCTGACAATCGGTGTCAAAGAACGATTCTGGGGTCCTTATGTCACATACGGAATTTTATCGGCACCCTTTTTGATATTCTTTTCTTTTTTGATGGGTCGTTCCATCTATCTGTGCTCTAAGAGCTATCGAGGAATGAAATCCGGGATAAGCCGCGATCAAATCAAATTGTATCTTATATCTCTTATAATCGCTTTATCGGCAGCGGTGGATTTCTTCTCTTGCTATTCACCGATGGATGTTTATCCGTTTGGATATCTGGCAATCCTCTCGGTGGTATTTCTTCAGGCTTATGCGATTATCACCTATCAAAAAGCTTCTCTGAGTGAAATATTTAATTCGATAGAAGACGGAATTGTAGTTACAGATAATGAAGGAAGAATAACAAAAATAAATTTATCGGTGGAAAGATTAACAGGGATCGGAGCCCAGACGCTCTCCGAAAGAAGGCTGAAAGATTTGATCTATACTTATCGGAACAAATTCGAAGATCCCAAGCAGGTTGAAGAATTTTTACAAAAGATTCGAGAAAATCCCAATCGGATTGTGGAAGGTGATATCGGCTTACGAAATCCCGCCATACAGTTAGACATCAAATACTCTCGTATCAGTGATCGGTTCGGAATTAAAACGGGATCCGTGATCGTACTGAGAGATATTACCCAACGAAAGAAGGTCGAGCAGGAATTAAGAGAGTATAAAGAGGAACTTGAAACGCGCGTTGAACAACGGACGCAGGAACTGAAACAATCGGAGGAAAAATACAGAGCACTCGTCAGCCACGCTCAGGTAGGCATTGGCATTCATAAAAAAGGACGGATGATTTTTACCAATGAGCAATTCAGAGCGATGTTGGGATATACGGAAGAAGAGATAACGGATATGGAAATCGCTCAAATAATTCATCCGGATGAAGTGAAGTTGGTATTAAAAAGGGCTTGGGATCGTTATAACGGTAAAGATGTTATAGACACATATGATATTCAGTTTCTCAAAAAAGATGGCAGTGTTTTGCCCGCTATTATCAGCAACGTAGTAATCGATTATCAGGGAGAGAGGGCGACGCTTTTAACCGTTGTGGACACTACGGAAACAAAAATGCGTAGAGAGCTCGAAATTGCCAATCAGGAATTGGAAATGTTCGCTTATTCCGTTTCACATGATCTCAGGGCTCCTCTCAGAACGATCGATGGGTTCAGTCAGGCATTGTTGGAAGATTATCAAGATAAGCTGGATGAGGAAGGAAAAGATTATTTAATGCGGATTCGGGCTGCCAGCCAACGAATGGGGTTGCTCATCAATTCGATTCTTCAGCTGTCTCGATTGGGCAGAAGTGAAATGAGACTTGAAGAAGTGGATTTGAGCGGGTTAGCGCAGAATATCGCCGCAGAATTGGAGACAAATGACCCGGATCGAAAGGTAGACTTTGTAATTGAAGAAGACGTAAAAGGAATCGGCGATAAGACACTTTTGCGGGCTGTGATGGAGAATCTGCTCGGAAACGCATGGAAGTTTACTCAAAAACAGACCGAAGCGAAAATAGAGTTCGGTAAGACGGAGAAAGAAGGCAAGACGATTTATTTTATACGTGATAACGGTGTGGGCTTCGATATGAAATATGCGAATAAACTTTTTATTCCGTTTCAGCGTCTTCACAGTGACTCGGAATTTGCCGGCACGGGTGTCGGGCTGACTTTGGTTCAGCGGATCGTCCGCCGCCATGGAGGAGATATTTGGGTAGAAAGCGCTGTTGAGAAAGGCGCGACTTTTTATTTTACTCTTGAAAGATGAAAGAAAATGCTAGTAAAATTAATATTTGGAAAAATTATTTTCGAAACCCTGTATTGAAACGAGAATACAGAAAGAAACGTTGGTCAATCGGTATACGCTGCTATAATGCAGAAAGGGCCCGATCAATATATGAAACGAATAATTATGTTGGTTGAAGATAATCCTGACGATATAACGTTGGCAAAACGGGTCTTTCGAAAGTGCAATTTGACGGATAATGTTGTCGTTACTCGGGACGGAGTTGAAGCCCTTGAATATCTATCGAAGAAGGGTGAGGATGATGACGATCGGAGTACCGCCGATTTGCCGGCGGTAATTTTTATGGATTTGAAGATGCCCAGAATGGATGGCATTGAAACCTTAAAGGTCTTGCGAAGCAGGCGCAAAACAGCATTCATACCGGTTGTGATGTTAACCTCTTCCGATGAAGACCGGGATATTCGGCAATGTTATCAATGCGGGGCGAATAGCTATATTCGAAAACCGATCGATTTTGACAGATTTTCAGAGGTGATGCAATTATTAAGTGTTTATTGGTTGACTATCAACGAGTTACCCGGGGAAAAAGGAATCTGAATGGATAAAAATTTAAAGGTGTTAATAATTGACGATTCGGTGGACGATACGCTCTTGATCATCCGGGAGTTACGTCGTGGAGGGTATCAACCCGAATATGAGAGAGTAGAAAATGCCTCGGAAATGCGTTCGGCATTGTTGAAGAAAGATTGGGATCTGATCCTCTCGGATTATAACATGCCCCATTTCAGCACGACGGAGGCTTTGTCTATATTGAAAGAATTTAATATCGATATTCCATTTATCCTTGTATCCGGAGCAATCGGAGAAGAAAATGCGGTTCAGTTGATGAAAGAGGGCGCTCATGATTATGTGGTAAAAGACCATCTCGTTCGACTCGGGCCGGTTGTCGAGCGCGAACTTCAGGAAGCTCGTGAGCGAAAATCTCGCCAAATAGCTGAAAAACGATATCGGGAGTCCGATTTTATTGTTAATGCATCGAACGATATGATGGCTCTCGTCAACAGCGATTATATTTACGAATCCGTCAATAAGAG